>JABLTN010085303.1_pt1 | contig 26660 bp, 18 predicted proteins | sample 7160141 | NCBI WGS metagenome assembly JABLTN01 (sample SAMN14651226, study PRJNA627086) | human gut metagenome | isolation source: feces | host: Homo sapiens | reverse complement strand
AATCATCAATATCATTCCACGGCGGCAGGACAAGACTGGAGGGGTCTTCCAAATACAGCGGGCTTTCCGCGCCGGTAATCTGCGCGGCACTTTCCTTGTTTTTAAAGTTTGGCATCACGCGGCTAAATAGCATGGGGGAGAAATAGCCGAGCGTCAAAATGGCGGCGCAAAGGAACAAAGGCAGGAAAACCGAGAGAAAAATGTTGCGTTTCATATCGTTCTGCCTCCTTTGTAGCGGGTGTCGCGCTGCTTTTTGCGCTTCTGGCGTTCTTTTTCACGCGCCTTATCGCGTGTTTTCTCGCGCGGCGGGCGCTTCTGCAAAAGCGCTTCCAGCTCGTCGCCCTGATTTTTCGGAATGGGCGCTACATTCATGTGAATGATAATCGTGGTGCCCTTCTGGTAGGTGGAGCGAATTTCAAGCCGTGCCCCGTGGCGGCGGCAGATGTCGTCGCACAGCGCAAGGCCGAGGCCCGCGCCGCCTGCCTTGCGGCTGCGCGCTTTGTCTTCCATGTAAAACGCTTCCGTTGCGCGGCGCACGGTATCGGGCTTCATGCCCATGCCGCGGTCGATGACGGAGACCACCGTGTGGCCGTCCAGCTCGGACTGAATGAGCCAGATTTCGGAATTGTCCGGGGAAGCCTTCGCGGCGTTATCGATGAGGTTATAAAGCAGCGATAAAAACAGCTCGCGGTCAATGTGCAGCACGGCGTTTTTGTGCAGCGTTGTCAGCTTGATGCCGCGCCGCCCAAGCACCGGCGCCATGGTGGCGTGCACATCAGAGAAAAGCTGTGCCGCGGGAATATCCGCAAAATCGAGCGGGGTGTTATCGGTAGAAGCCAGCGTCAAAAGCTTTGCGGAAAGCCCGCGCAAGCGCTTGGCTTCCTCCACAATGGCAGAAGCAAAGTCGCGCCGCTGCTCGTCCGTGACAACGCTTTTGATGCGCAGAATATCCGCAAAGCCCAAAATGCTCGTCAGCGGCGTTTTCATCTCGTGCGCCATGGCGTCCGCAAAGCGCTTGCGGCTTTCTGCAATACCGCGCAGCTTTTCCTCGCGCTCGTTGATGGAAGCGGTCATCTCGTTGATGCTGTGTGCAAGCGTTTTCAGCTCCGAGCTGCCCTTTTCGGGCATACGCACGGTGTAGTCGCCCGCGGCCGCCGCGCCGATGGTCTTCACGGCGCGCTTTAACGGGCGCAGAAATCCCAATACGGAAATAAGCAGCAGTACGGAAATACCGCCGCCGCAGCAAAGCCCCCACATGCGCGCGTTGTTCAGGTTGGCGTCGTGCTCGTCGTACACATTCGTAACGTCATACACTGTGCGCAGCTCATACGACATGGCTTCCAGCTTGATGATGGAGACCACCATGAGGTACGTCTTTTCGCCGGCGTCGAAGATCACCGTTTTGCCGTCCGTAATGGCATCGTTCGGTTTGACGGAAGCTAAATCATACGAAGCGCCGTCCAAGACCTCGGTGCCGACCGCCGTGATGGTCTTGCCGCCCTTTTTCACTTCTATCACGTCTGCGGTGGAAATGTCTGTCGTAATGGTATCCTTCAGCATGTCTGTCAGCTGATCGGTGCTCAAAAACAGCGTATTCGCCTTTAAACGCTCATACGCCGCGTGGTTGGAAAGCGAAGCTGCCAATGCCGAATGTGCGGAAGCGGCGGAGTTGACCTCGCGGGCTATGGCACTGCGAAAGTGACTATCCAGTATGTAAAACTGCGTGAGCTGCACGGCGAGCGTGACGAACACGAGCGCAATGAGCGATATTTTTTGCCATAGCTTCATAAAAGACTCCCTTTACGCTTATCGGCGCTCTAAGCGGTAGCCGAGCTTCGGAATGGTGATGAGCTTGCCCTGCAATCCCATTTTGCGGCGCACCTGCTGCACGTGAATGTCCACACTGCGCGATTCACCGGTGAAATCAAAGCCCCAAATGTTTGAGAGCAGCTGCTCGCGCGTGATGGCAACGTCCGGGTTGCGCATGAAAAAGACGAGTACGTCAAACTCCTTTGGCGTCAGCGCCACGGGCACGCCGTTTTTCAGCGCCGTGTGCTTTTCAATGTCCACCTGAATATCGCCGTAGCGCAGGTGCATTTCGCTTTTGCCCGCGCGGCGCAGCACCACTTCAATGCGCGCCAAAAGCTCCACGGGCTCAAACGGCTTTACAATGTAATCCTCTGCGCCGCCGCGCAGACCCTTTACCTTGTCCGCCACCGCGCCGAGCGCCGTCAGGAAAATCACCGGCGTTTCGCAGTTTTCCCCGCGGATGTGCTCCAAAACGGCAAAGCCGTCCATGCCGGGCAGCATCACATCGAGCAAAATGAGGTCATACGTGCCGTTTAGGATGGTTTGTACGGCCTCTTCGCCGTCTGCGCAGCGGTCGTATTCGTAGTCGCCGATCGAGAGCGTGGCGGCCAGCATTTTCGAGATATTTTCATCGTCTTCCACAATCAGAATGCGGATCATACAGTCTTCCTCTTTTCCCCTTTTCGCCGGCACCCATCCGACGATTATGTTAACCCTATTGTAGCATAGAAAAAAGCGGGCTTCAAGGAAAGAAGCCCGCTGGTAACGGTGTGTAAATTCAATTTTGCAAAAATTTTGCAGAAAGGGAAAATTCAGCTTTCACCGTTCTCCGTTTTTTCGCGGTGGATGCGCAGCAAAGTGAAGCCGAACGGCGGCAGCTTGAAATCGCCGCCTGCGGGGTTCGGGTACGGCGCGCCGAAAATAAACCCTGCATTGTCAAGATGCAGCCCCGGAATGACCGCGTTTTCCATGCTGCGGTTCACGGCAACGAACAGCGCGTCCTCGCCGCCTTCCGTTTCCACATAGCGCTCAAACGAAAGCACGTTGTCATGTGCATAAACACTGCGCAGGCCGCCGTCTTTTAAAATGTCGCCGTGCTCCTGCCGCAGCAGGCCGAGGTAGCGGTACCATGCGATAAGATCCTCGTCTTCGTGTCCCCACGGGTAGCATGCGCGGTTGAACGGATCGCGGTAGCCCTCCATGCCGGCTTCGTCGCCGTAGTAGATGCACGGCACGCCTGGCAGCATAAACTGCAAAAACGCGGCAAGGCGCATGCGCTCAAGGCCGGTTTCGCGCTGCTCCGGGGAGAGCGTGTGCGCACTTTGCCACTCGCGGCCGCGGCTGCCCGCCGGTTCGCCGCCGAGCACCGTCAAAGCGCGTTCCGTATCGTGCGTGCCGATGTGGTTCATCAAAATGCGTAAGACCTGCGGCGGGTAGTTTTCCACGATGGTCTCAATGCGATCCATAATGAGCGACGCGTGCTCACCGAGCAGAAACCCGAGGATTGCATCGCGAAACGGGTAGTTCATCACGCTGTCCAGCTGCCCGCCCAACAGATACCGGCGGCGCACACCGTAAGCCGTCTTGTTGGAGGCGTCTTCCCACACTTCGCCGAGCACCATGGCGTTTTCATCCTGCGCTTTCGCGGCGCGGTTCAAGCGGTCAATAAAGCCGTCCGGCAGCTCGTCGGCAACATCCAAGCGCCAGCCGGAAGCACCGGCCTCAAGCCAATGCCGGATGATACCGTCTTCGCCGTTGATATAGTTGTCATACGCGGGATTTTCCTCGCGCACATTCGGCAGCGTGATGAAATTCCACCAACATTCGTAGTCGTTCGGCCAGCTCCGAAAGCTGTACCACGGGTAATACGGGGAAGACTGCGAGCGGTACGCGCCGCCGTCGCCGTAGCGGCCCTCGCGGTTAAAATAAATGCTGTCGCTGCCCGTGTGGCTGAAAACGCCGTCGAGCAAAACGTGAATGTTGCGCTCTTTCGCCGCCGCGCACAGCGAGCGGAAGTCTTCCTCATCGCCGAGCAGCGGGTCAATTTTCTCATAGTTCGCCGTGTCGTAACGGTGGTTGGAGTGCGATTCAAAAATGGGGTTCAGATAAATGCAGGTCACGCCGAGAGACGCTAAATAATCGAGCTTTTCCTCGATGCCCTTTAAGTCACCGCCGAAAAAATCCGAGTTTGTCACAATGCCCTGTGCGTTCGGCTTCCAGTCCGGTTGGTCAAGCCAGTTTTCATGCAGCGTGCGGTCTGCCGGAACGTTTTCTTTCGCTTTGCCGGAGGACGCAAAACGGTCCGGGAAGATTTGATACAAAATGCCGCCCGCAAGCCAGTCCGGCGTTTTATATGCACCGTCGTACACGGTCAGCTGCCAGTCTTCACGTGCACCGGCGCGCGCCTCGCCGCCGAGGTCCTTTTTAAGGACAGAGCGCCCACGCGATGTGCGCAGCTCAAAATGATAGAAGTAAAGCCCCGTTTTTTGCGGCGTAAAGTGGCACTCCCACCACTCGTAGTCATTGCCGTTCATGCCGCACCAGAACATATCAAGGCACTCAATGCGGTTATCCGGGTGCTGCACCAAAAGGTAGGAGGCAGAGCACTGCATGTCGCGCGGCAGCGTAATTTTAAAGTGCACACGCGTGCCGTCTGCCACAGCGCCCAGCGGGCTGCGGTGTATGGAATTTCTGGAATTAAATAGCGTCATCGGTAAACTCTCCTGCATGAAGAAGCAGGGCACTACGACCGCAGCGCCCTGCTTTTTACATAAACTTACGTGATATTACTTCTTTTTCGTCTCGGCTTTCGTCTCGACCGGCTTTGCGAGCCAAATGGTGTTCGCATAATCGCGGATGGCGCGGTCGGCAGCGAAAATGCCTGCCTTTGCAGTGTTGACAAGGGACATAGAGTTCCACTTGGTCTGGTCCTTATAAAGCTGTTCGGCTTTCTGCTGTGCATGGCTGTAAGAAGCAAAGTCTGCAAGCGCCATGTACTGGTCGACGTTGAGAAGTGCCTGGTGCAGGTTCTGAAACGTCTTGCCGTTAAAGCCCTGGCCGAGAGCATCCATCGCCTTGCGGATGATGTCGTTGTGCTCGTACTGATTTCTCGGGTTGTAGCCGGAAGCGCGCAGGCTGTTGACCTCGGGCGTCGTCATGCCGAAGAGGATGATGTTGTCGTCGCCCACTGCGTCGTGAATTTCCACGTTCGCGCCGTCCAGCGTGCCGAGGGTGATGGCGCCGTTGATCATAAACTTCATGTTGGAGGTGCCGGAAGCCTCTGTACCCGCAAGGGAGATCTGTTCGCTGATCTCCGCCGCCGGGGTGAGCAGCTCTGCCCAGGATACGCAGTAGTTTTCAACGAAGATGACGCGCAGCTTCTGGTTGACGCGCGGGTCGTTGTTGATGGTATCGGCAAGGCAGACGATGAACTGGAGAATTTCCTTTGCGAAATAATAGCCCGGGGCTGCCTTTGCGCCGAAGAAGAACGTGTGCGGGGTATAATCCGCGTTCGGGTTTTCGAGCAACCACTGGTATACGGAGAGAATATGCAGCGCATTCATGTGCTGGCGCTTGTACTCGTGCAGACGCTTGACCTGTACGTCGAAAATGCTGTTCGGGTCAACGATCTGGCCCTGCGTGCGCTTAACGTGCTCGGCAAGGCGCTGCTTGTTGTGTAGCTTGATCTCGGCAAGTTCTTTCTGCACGGAGGTATCGTCCTTATACTTCATCAGCTTCTCAAGCTGAGCAGCATCGTGGATGAAGCCGTCGCCCGTCAACTCGGTGATAAGGGAAGCAAGCTCCGGGTTCGACTGGTTCAGCCAGCGGCGATGTGCAATGCCGTTTGTGACGTTCTTAAATTTATTCGGCCACTCGGTGTAGAAGTCGTGGAACACGCTGTCCTTCAAAATTTCGCTGTGCAGCGCGGAAACGCCGTTCGTGCTGTGTGTTGCGTATACGGCAAGGTTTGCCATGCGCACATAGCCGTCGTTCAGCGGGGCCATGCGCCAGATCTTGCCTTCGTCCACGCCCTTTGCACGCATCTCAATCCAGAAGCGGCGGTTGATCTCTTCCACAATCTGGTAAATACGCGGCAGACGGGATTTGAACAGGTCTGCGCTCCAGCACTCAAGCGCCTCGCTCATAACGGTGTGGTTCGTGTACGCAATGGTGCGGGTCACAATATCCCAAGCTGCGTCCCACTCGTAGCCGCATTCGTCGAGCATGATGCGCATGAGCTCCGGGATAGCGAGCACGGGGTGCGTGTCATTGAGGTGGATCGCCGCAAGCTTCGGCAGATCATCAAGGGAGCTATGCGTGTACAGGTGGCGGCGTACGATGTCCTGTACGGAGGCGGAAACGAGGAAGTACTGCTGTGCAAGGCGCAGGCTTTTGCCCTCGTAGTGGTTATCTTCCGGATAGAGGACCTTTGTGATGGTCTCTGCCATAGCTTTCTGCTCCATAGCGCGCATATAGTTGCCGCTGTTGAAGAGCTTCATATCAAATTCGTTGGCTTCCGCACGCCAGATGCGCAGCACGGAAATGCCCTTGCCGTCCATGCCGGAAACATACAAATCGTACGGGATCGCCATAACGGGGTTATAGTTCTTATGACGTACGGAATGGTAGTGGTCATGCCACTGCTCTTCGATGTAGCCGTCGAAGTGCACCTCAATGGCGCTTTCGTCGACTTTCTGCATCCAGACCTCGCCGCCCGGAAGCCAGAAGTCCGGCAGCTCCGTCTGCCAACCCTCAACGAGCTTCTGGCGGAAAATACCGTATTCATAGCGCAGGGAATAGCCCATGGCCGGGTAGCCCTGTGTTGCAAGGCCGTCAAGGAAGCAGGCGGCAAGACGGCCGAGGCCGCCGTTGCCAAGGCCGGCGTCCGGCTCCTGTTCGTAAAGGTTATCGAGCTTTACGCCCATTTCGGAAAGTGCTTTGCGGAAGCTGTCCTCGAGACCGAGGTTAAACAGGTTGTTCTTCAGGGAGCGGCCCAGCAGAAACTCCATGCACAGGTAGTAGATTTGCTTTGTCTCCTGCTTTTCAGCTTCGTGTACAAATTCGTCGCGGCCGCGAACGAGCAGGTCGCGCACCACAAGTGCGGATGCTTTGTAGAATTCATCGTCGGAAGCGTTCTTTGCGGAAACGCCGTAAATGTGCGAGAGCTTCTCACGGATTGCGCTCTTGACCTGCGCGGGGGTCATCTTGTAATTCATTCTTTGTCCTCCATGTGTTATGCGTGAAAAACACGCCAGATTTGTGTTATATGCACAAAATTAAATGCGTTTTGATTAAAAAACAAATGGTTTATACCCATTATATACTAAAATCATGAAAAATTCAAGACCAATAGCGGGCGGATAAGCAGAAATTAAAGCGGTGGCTTTGTATAGTTTCGACAGAAAATACCGGCTTTCGGTATAAACCGGCCGAAAACCGCAGTGCGCCTGTCTTTTTCCGACCTTACACACACCGTATACCATTATATAGGGGAAAACAGCGGGTTACAAGTACATTTGTGTAAAATCTGTGCAGATTTTGCAGAAAACCGCCGAAACGCCCGTCTTGCGCGCTTTTTTTGACAAGGCGGGGCTTTTGGTATATAATGCAGAACAGAGTATAACCTGCGTAAAATCGGCGCGGGGAAAGGAATCTGTGCAATGGAAAAAACGAGATTCAAACTGAATATCTGCGGCGTGGACGTCACCGTTTCCGGCGATGTGGACCGCGACGGTGCAGAAGCCATCGCAGAGCGTGTGCGCGTGCGTATGGAAGAGGTTTTAAACAACGCCTACGGCGCGACCATAGAGAAAGCGGCGGTCATTGCGGCCATGAACCTGAGCGAGGAGCTTTCCCGCACGGAGGCCGCTTTGAATCAGGCCCGCGAGGAAGCGGATGCCCTGCGCACAAAGACAAAGGAATTTGCCGGTGCGGACGGCCTGAAGGCCCGCCTTTCCGAAGCGGAAATGAAGCTCGGCGTTTTGCAGGAAAAGCTGCGCCTTGCCGAAAACCGCGCCGAAGCTGCGGAAAAGGAAGCGGAAGAAGCGAAAGCCGCTGCCCAAAACGCAGCGCACGCGGCAGCTGCAGAACCGCTCGACCTGCCGCCCATTGACCTGCGCAACCCCATGCTGCCCGATTACGGCGACGAAACGGGGCTTGTGAGCTTTTTCGAAAAGGCAGACGTAAAGGAGACCGCGCGTGAAGACGAAGAAGATTGAGGTGCTCGCGCCCGCCGGTAATCCCGCGGCCCTGAAAGCGGCGGTGTTTGCCGGTGCGGATGCCGTGTACATGGGCGGCTCGCTGTTTTCCGCCAGGGCATCGGCGGTGAATTTTTCGCGTGAAGAAATGCGGGAAGCGGTGCTTTTTGCCCGCGAGCGCAATGTGCGCGTGTACGTCACGGTTAACACGCTTTTAAAAGATGACGAACTTCCCGAAGCGCTCGATTTCTGCAAGTTCCTGTGTTCTGTTCCCGTAGACGGCATTTTGATCCAAGACATGGGTCTGTTTAATATTCTGCGCGAAGCTTGCCCCGAGATGCCTTTGCACGCCTCTACCCAGATGAGCCTGCACACGCCCGGCGGCGCGGCCTTATTAAAGGAACTCGGTGCGTCCCGCGTCGTTTTGGCGCGTGAGATGTCTTTGAAAGAAATTGAAGAAGTCTCCAAAAAGACCGATGTGGAGCTTGAAGCTTTCGTGCACGGCGCGCTGTGCATGTCGCTTTCCGGCCAGTGCTATTTCAGCGCCATGCTCGGCGGCCGCAGCGGCAACCGTGGGCGCTGTGCTCAAACCTGCCGTTTGCCGTTTGCCGCGCCCGGTGGCACGGGGCACGACCTCAGTTTAAAGGACATGTCGTTCATCGACCACATCGAAACGCTGCATAACGCCGGCGTATGTTCCGCAAAGATCGAGGGTCGCATGAAGCGGCCGGAATACGTGGCGGCGGCAGTCGCGGCGTGCCGAAAAGCGGCAGACGGCGAGCCTGTGCCGGAAAATCTGCTCGAACATTTAAACGCGGTGTTCTCGCGCTCCGGCTTTACGGACGGCTATCTGTCCGCTCACAGAGGACGTATCATGTTCGGCACCCGCACAAAGGAAGACGTGGAGAGCGCAAATTCCGCCGTGTTCGCGCAGCTGCATACTTTATATAAAAACGAAGCGCAGCGTGTGCCGGTGACATTCACATTAAGCGCCTTTGCGGGCGAAAACCCGCGCGTCACAGTCTCGGACGGCGAAAACGAAGCGGTCGTCACGGCAGAAGACTGCGTATGCGAAATCGCGCAGAAGCTGCCTGTCAACACCGAACGCTGGGAGCAGCAGTTAAGAAAAACCGGCGGCACGCCGTATTTGTGCAAAGCGGTGCAGATCGACACCGATGAAAAAACCGCATTGCCCATTTCCGTTTTGAATGGTCTGCGCCGTGAAGCGCTGGAAAAGCTCGGCGAACAGCGCCGCGAAAAGCCCGCCGTATCGTTTAAAGCTATTCCGCTCGATACGCGTACACATGGTGAAAGCGGACGGCCTAAACTCCGTGCGTTCTTCAAAGACTGTGCGCAGGTGCCGGAAAATATTTCCATGCTGGAAGCGGTCATTCTGCCGCTCGATGCCGACGAAGCGACGCGCACGCGCTGCAAAAACGCGGGTATCAGCGTGATCCTCGCTCTGCCGCGTGCACTGTGGGGCATTGAAAACGTAGTGCGCGCACGCATGAAAGCGTGCAAAGCCATGGGCTATACGCACTTTTATTGCGGCAATCTCGGTGCGCTCGCCCTGTGCAAGGAACTTGGTGTGTCCGCGCACGGCGGATTTTCGCTCAATGTATTCAATACGGAATGCCTGCGCTTTTTTGAAGAATTCGGCTTAGACGATACCGAGCTTTCGTTTGAACTGACCGGCGACGAAATTCGCGGTCTCGGCGGCGAGCTGCCGCGCGGAATTTTGCTCTACGGCCGTCAGCCCCTGATGCTCACGCGCAACTGTCCGCTTGCAAATTCGCCGAAGGGCTGCTTAAACTGCAAGCATGCGGGCAAAATCCGTGACCGCAAGGGCGTGGAGTTTCCCGTGCACTGCACGCGTTTTGAGGGTAAAACCGTGTATTCCGAGGTCTTTAACAGCGTGCCGCTCGTGCTCTTTGACCGCCCCGTTTCAAATGTCGATTTCGGTGTTTTGCGCTTCTCTGTGGAAAACGCCGTGGAAACGCAGGCGATTTTAGACGCTGCCGTTCGTCATGAAAAGCCGCATTCCGACTGCACCCGAGGACTTTTCCTCCGCGGTGTGCTTTGATTGTGGAAAACTCGGTGGAAAGTGTTTAGAACTTTCTTTTTGAACAGATTGTGAACTCAAAAAAACCGCAGAAATAAGCCGCTTTTCATTTTCCACAGCGCTGTGGAAACAGTTATCCACAATGAGGGAAAACCGGGAAAAAGTGTGAAAAACGGGAATTTTTGGGATACTGTATATAGACAAGGAGCAAAAAATGGAACAAAATATGGTTTTAAAACTGATGCGTGTGCGCGAAGGTGCGATCATCCCGAAGCAGGCGACGGCGGGCAGCGCGGGCTATGACCTGTGCGCGTGTATGGACGCCCCGCAGACGATCGAGCCGGGCGAGCGCTGCGTATTTCCGAGTGGACTTGCGGCGGAGATCCCCGCGGGCACGGCAGGCTTCGTTTTCACTCGCAGCGGTCTCGGCATCAAAAAGGGCATTCATGTCACGAACGGTGTCGGTGTCATCGACAGCGATTACCGCGGCGAAATCCAGATCGGCCTGCACAATCTCAGCGCGGAGCCGTACACGGTGCAGCCGGGCGAGCGCATCGCGCAAATGATTATTATGCCGTATTTCGCGCCGGTGATTGAGGAGGTCACATCTCTAACGGAGACTGACCGCGGTGCGGGTGGATTCGGAAGCACGGGGACAAAATAAATTTTCAAATTGCGGCGGTATTCACGATTTTTCGGTTGAAGCTCCGCCGCTGTTTTGTTATACTGAATAAGTATGAGTATCGTGCGCCGCAAAGACGTGCGGCTTGCCAAAGTTTTACCCGTTTCGGGAGGTCTTATCCTATGGGTTCTCTGCAATCTACGATCATGGCGGGTCTTTCCTCGCTTTTTTCTCTTTTTTCAACATCTATCAAAGACATCGGCATCGACCTCGGCACGGCCAACACGCTCGTTTATGTGCGCGGTGAGGGCATCGTGCTGCGCGAGCCGTCCGTGGTGGCGGTGGACGCGAACTCCAACGAGGTTTTAGCCATCGGCAAAAAGGCCAAAGAAATGCTCGGCCGCACGCCGGAGTCCATCACGGCGGTGCGCCCGTTAAAAGACGGCGTCATTGCGGATTTTGAGGTGACGGCAGCTATGCTCAAATACTTTGTGCGCAAGGCCATCAAGGCCGGTTCGTTCACGCGCCCGCACATCGTCATCTGCATTCCCTCCGGCGTTACGGAGGTGGAGCGCCGCGCGGTGGAGGACGCCGCAAAGCAGGCGGGTGCAAGCCGCGTGGAGCTCATTTTGGAGCCGATTGCGGCGGCTATCGGCGCAGGGCTGCCCACGGGCGAGCCGGTTGCGAGCATGGTTCTGGACATCGGCGGCGGCACAAGCGAAACGGCGGTCATCTCCTACGGCGACCCCATCGTGGCAGATTCCGTCCGTGTGGCAGGCGATAAATTTGACGCAGCCATCGTTTCGTACTTGCGCAAAAAGTACGGTGTGCTCATCGGCGAACGCACTGCGGAGGACGTGAAATTGCAGATCGGCTCCGCTTACCCGCTTGAGGAACTCGGCAGTGTCTCCATGGAGGTGCGCGGCCGCAGCGCGGCGGACGGCCAACCGAAAAATATTACCGTCACGGCAGAAGACGTGCGCGAGGCGCTTTTGGTGCCGCTGAAAGCTGTGTTCGAGTCCGTACACCGCGTTTTGGAGCGGACCCCGCCGGAGCTTTCCGCAGATCTTTTGGATATGGGTCTCACGCTCACGGGCGGCGGTGCACTGCTGCGTGGCTTAGACCGCTTTTTGCATGAAGCGACGGGCCTGCCCGTGCAGGTCGCGGAGCGCCCGCTCGACTGCGTAGCCGAGGGTGCAGGCCGCACATTAGAGGGCACAGCGCATATTCCCGCAAACGCGCGCGGCGCGGTAAAAGCTGCAGAAAAATAAATTGAATTTGACTTTAAATAAAAATCGAAAGGCAGGTGCGGCGCATGGAGAAATTCACCTCTAAAAATTTTAAAATTTTAATGATCGCGGTTGTCATTCTGCTCGGCGTGCTCGTGTACGGCTTAAACGCCGGAACATCCGTGTTCTCAAACGTGTTCGGCACGGTATCCGCACCGTTGCTCACGGCGGGGACGAATACCACCGAGGGCGCAAAGGAGTTTTTGAATTTGGACGGCATGTCCAAAGAGGAGCTTAAAGCGCTGTACAACGACCTTTCGGAGGAAAACCGGAAGCTGCGCGAACAGCTTGTGGATTACTACACCTTAAAAGACGAGAATGCTTCGTATGAAAATATCCTCTCCGTCAAAAAAGCCATGCCCGACCTGCAATTAGCCGCGGGAAGCGTCGTAGGGCGCGACCCGAACGACGTGTTCGGTGATTTCACCATCAACTGCGGCAGCCTTGCGGGCGTATCCGTCGGCGATGCCGTCATCACGGAAACGGGCGTCGTAGGTGTTGTGGAGGAGGTCTACGCCGCGTCAAGCCGCGTGCGGTCGATTTTATCCGAAAAGACGCAGATCGGCGCCACGGATAAATCATGCAAGGAAAGCGGCGTCGTCACAAGCGACATCCAGTTCGCAAACAGCGGCAAGGTGAAAATGCTGTACCTTACAAGAGATACCGAGGTGCAGCCGGGCTCCATCATTACCACGAGCGGCGCGGGCGGCGTGTTCCCGGGCGATTTGCTCATCGGGCGTGTGGACAGCGTGGAGCGCAGCAACGCGGATTCCTCGTACTATGCCATTTTGACCCCATACGTGGACGTAACAGAGGTGACGGATGTCTTCGTCGTGACGGATTTCGACGGCAAGGGCGACGTTACAACCGGCTTGCCGGAGACAAATAACAAAGATGAAGAAGACCCCGCGCAGACCGCAAGCAAGGGAAATGAATAAAAGGAGTGAACAGCTGTGCCGAACCGCAAAAAATGGATACGCTATGTCTTGTATGCGGTCGAGATCCTGCTGCTGTTCCTGTTACAGGATACACCGGGGCTGCTGCCGCAGATCATGGGCGTAAAACCGCTTCCGGTGCTCTCTGCCGCGCTCACCATTGCCATGGTGGAGGCGTGCACACCCGCTATGGCGTTCGGCATGTACGCCGGGTTTCTTGCCGATATCGGCAGCGGGGCTGTGTTCGGGTATCACGCGCTCACGTTCGGCGTACTGTGCTTTTTGCTGAGCGGCCTGTGCGGTACCAGAATTCAAATTCAGCTTTTCACATCGGTATTGATGGGTCTGTGGAGCTGTGCCGTCGCCGTTTTGCTCGATTGGCTCACGCTGTACGTTGCAGCAGGGTATTCACTGACACTGTACGCGCTCGTTACAAAGTATCTGCCCATCTATTTTTACACGCTTTTAACGATACCCGTGTGCTACGGTTTGCAGGCGTGGGTGCGAAAGCCCCGCGTGCGCAGCGCCATACGGCGGCGCAGGTCAAAGCTGCATAAGCTGCAAAAAATTTAAGTTTTCAACGAAGGGAGACGACAGCTGTGAAAAAAGGACGCGGCCGCTATATTTTCTGCGGCGTTATGCTTGCTGCCGCCTTTCTTTTGTATATCGGGCGGCTTGCCCAGTGGCAGCTTTTAGAGGGCAGCACGTTTGAAGAGGAGGCCGTACAGTCCTCCGCGACGTACTTAAAGCTCACCGGCACGCGCGGCGAAATTTTGGACTGTAACGGAAACGTGCTCGCAGGCAACCGCTCCGTGTATAATGCCATATACAGTCGTCTTTCCGGCAGCAATGAAACGCGCAATGCCGTCGTTTTGGAGGCTGTAAAGCTGCTCGAAACGCTGAACGTCCCGTGGACGGATCGCCTTCCCATCGAAATCAAATCGGGCAAATATCAGTTTAAAACCAAAATGACCGCCGAGATCGAAACGCTGAAAAGCGAAGACATCTTAGACTTACCCTCGAGCGCCACGGCAGACGAGTGCATGGAATCGCTCATCGAGCGGTATGACCTCGAAGCCTATACAAGCCCCGAAGACATCCGCCGCATCGCGTCCGTGCGCTACGGCATGGAGCGCGCGTATTTCAGCCGCACGAACCCGTTCGTGCTCGCAAAAGACATTTCCATCGAAACGGTGGAGCTCTTAAGTGAGCGCAGCGCAGATTTGCCGGGCATTGAAACGCAGGTGGAGCAGACGCGCGAATACCCGGAGGGCGATTTGGCTCCGCATATCGTCGGCACGCTGGGTGCCATTTCGCAGGAGCAGTACGATGCCGCCGAGGAAGCGGGCAACACGTATTCCGCCTCAAACGTTTCCGGCTATTCCTATACGGATACCGTCGGCCAAAGCGGCATTGAGAGCGTGTTCGAGTCCACCTTGCGCGGCAAAAACGGCAAAGAGAGCGTCACAACGGATGCTACCGGCAAAGTGACCTCCACCACCGTGACGGAGCCGCCGGAAGCGGGCGATTCCGTGTGGCTTACCCTAGACAGCAATGTACAGCGCGCGGCCGTAAACGCGCTCGCCGAGCAGATCGAAGCGAAGCCGACCGAAGACTGCGAGGCCGGTGCGGTTGTCGCCTTGGACGTGAACACCGGCGGCATCATCGCCAGCGCGACCTACCCGAATTTCGACCTTGAAAAGTACAATACGGACGATACGTATTTGACGCAGCTTTATGCGGACGAAAGCCAGCCGCTTTTCAACCGCGCATTAAACGGCATCTTTACGCCGGGTTCCATTTTTAAGCCCCTTGTCGCCTTGGCGGCGCTGGAGGAAGGCGTCATCACGCCGACCTCTCACCCCGTGAACTGCGACGGCGCGTATCACTATTATGCGCCGGATTACGAACCGGGCTGCCTCGGCGTGCACGGCGAGGTGGATGTGTACGGCGCCATCCGCAACTCCTGCAACGCGTTTTTCTTTGACGTGGGCCGCATGCTGACCATTCACAAAATGCACACGTATGCAGAGCTGTTCGCTCTCGGCGAAAAGACCGGGTGCGAATTGAGCGAGACTGCAGGCATCATGTCCGACCCCAAAACGTATACGGAGCGCCACGGCGCAAATTGGTATGACGGCCTCACCATTCAGGCGGCCATCGGCCAGTGCGACGATATGTTCACGCCGATCGAGCTTGCGGAATACTGCGCCATGATCGCAAACGGCGGCACGCGCTACAAAACGCATTTCTTAAATAAAGTCACGGACTACGACCGCGCGGTGGAAAAAGAGACCGCAGAGCCGGAGGTCGTGTTACAGGCGGAGATTGAAGACGAATATTTCAAGGTCGTGCGCGAGGGCATGCGGCAGGTGTGCACAGAGGGCACGGCGGCCTCGACCTTTTCGGATTTCGGCATTGCCGTTGCGGGCAAGACCGGCACGGCGGAAAACGCCGACCATTCCGATAACCTGACGTTCATTGGCTTTGCGCCGTACGAGAACCCGGAGATTGCCGTGGCGGTCGTCATCGAATACGGTGGCAAGGGCGATGCCGCAAAAGAGACGGCAAAGGCCGTTTTTGAAGCTTATTTTGCCGAAACGCTCCAAAAGGAGGCAAAAAGAGCAGAAGCCACGGTAACAGAGGGTACGGAATGACGCGTGCTTAGGGAGGATATTTGTCTGCTTCGACAAAAAAGCCGCCGTGTTTTTGTCTCGCTGTGATAAAATTGCGGTATAGCCATTTTTACTTTTGACTACCGTGCATTTTTGTGTTATTATGTTTAATGAGGTATTATCTATGGGTACTGCTATTGTTGTCACATCGGGAAAAGGCGGCGTGGGAAAGTCCACCGTTTCGCTTGGGCTGGCTTCTCAGTTTGCGGCGGGCGGCGAACGCGTTCTGCTTTTGGATTGTGACGCGGGCCTGCGCAGTCTGGACCGTATGACCGGCACAGAGGAAGCGCTCGTGTTCGACAGTTCGGACGTTGTGGCAGGGCGCTGCGCGCCTGCGGATGCGATTTACCCGTGCGTGACCATGCCCGGCGTGTCTTTAATGCCTGCCCCGGCAAGCGGCGAAGATCTTGTGCCGGAACGCGTCATGCTTAGACTCGTTCCGCTTTTAAAGCGCTATTTTGACCGCGTGATCCTTGATTCTCCCGCGGGCGTGGGGCGTGGCTTCCGCGCGGCGGCAGCGGCGGCGGACTGCGCGCTTATTGTGTGCAACTCGGACCCCGTGTGTATCCGCGATGCGTCCATCGTGCGCAGGCTTTTAACAGAGCTTGAGGTACCGCAGCAGCGGCTCGTCATCAATCGCTTTAACGCCGAATATTTCGGCAGCCTTTCCGCCGGGCGGGAAGACGCCGGCGGCCTGCGCGACCTCGATGACGTCATCGACCAAAGCGGCGTGCGGCTCATCGGCATCGTACCCGAAGATAGACAAATGACGGCTGCTTTTCAGCGCGGCTGCGTGCCGGCGGATGACCTGCCCGGCATGACGGCGCTTTCCCGCATAGCGGCACGCATGAACGGTGTTTCGGTTCCCTTATCGTTGTGACATTTGGGATAAGGGCCGAATGATTATAAACAGGGAGGAATTTTCATGAACATCGCGCTTACGGCGCATGACGCAAAAAAAGAGCTTATGGTACAGTTCTGCATCGCTTACTGCGGCATCCTGAGCCGGCATAATCTCTGTGCGACCGGCACTACCGGTAAGCTTGTAGAGGAAGCAACCGGCCTTTCGGTCCACCGCTTTTTAAGCGGCCCACAGGGCGGCGATCAGCAGATTGCGGCGCGTATCTCCTGCAACGAGATCGACCTTTTGCTGTACTTCCGCGACCCCATGCAGAAGCAGGCACTGGAGCCGCACGATAAAAACCTGCTCCGTCTCTGCGACCTGAATAACATTCCCGTGGCGACGAACATCGCAACGGCAGAGGTGCTCATCCATGGCCTCGAGCGCGGCGACCTCGATTGGCGCGAGATTGTAAAGCTGTAAATTTAAAACCAAAGCGTATGCTTTGAAAATACACCGGCATTGACCGGGAAGAGTATCTGCCATGGGGCACAAAACAGAGAGCGCCGCAAATGCTGAGAGCGGCGCGTGCATCCGGCAGAGAAAGACACCCGTGAGCCGCACGAAAGTGCGTTTTCCGCGTTAAGGAAAGAAAGGGGAGGGGAAGCTTTCGCTTTTTCTCCCGAAAAAGGGTGGCACCACGAACCTGTTTCGTCCCTTATCCGTTTTGGGTAAGGGTTTTTTTATTTTTCATGAATGAGAGGGATATTTTATGGAATTGATCACAAAAGCGCCTAAGGGCACCGTGGATATCATTCCGGGTGAATCCGAAAAATGGTCGCTTGTGGAAGCCGTTATGACGGATGAAGCGGAACTGAACGGCTTTTCCGAGATCCGCACCCCGGTGTTTGAGCACACCGAGCTCTTCCTGCGCTCCGTCGGCGACACCACCGACGTGGTGGAAAAGCAGATGTACACGTTTGAAGATAAGGGCGGCCGCTCCATTACGCTGCGCCCGGAGGGCACGGCGGGCGCCGTGCGCGCCATGCTGGAAAACGGCCTGTATAACGGCGGTTACCCGGTAAAGCTCTACTATAAGACCTCCTGCTACCGCTACGAAAAGCCGCAGGCAGGCCGTCTGCGCGAGCTGCATCAGTTCGGCGTGGAGATGTTTGGCACCGCAGAACCGGCGGCGGACGCACAGGTCATCGCTATGGCCATGTCCATTTTCAACCGTCTCGGTCTTGCCGATGACATTGAGGTCTCTATCAACTCCATCGGCTGCCCCACCTGCCGCGCAGAGTACAGAAAGGCGCTGAGAACGTATTTCGAGGGCTATAAGGATCAGCTCTGCGAGACCTGCAATTCCCGCTTGGAGCGCAACCCCATGCGTATTCTGGACTGCAAAAGCCCCGTTTGCGGCGAGATTGCCAAGGGCGCGCCGAAGAGCACGGATTATCTCTGCGACGACTGCCGTGCGCACTTTGAAAAGGTGCAGACGCTGCTGAAATCTATCAATATTCCGTTTTCCATCGATCCCGGCCTCGTCCGCGGCCTCGATTACTATACCCGCACCGTGTTTGAGTTCCCCTCGAAGCGCTTCGGCTTTGCGCTCGGCGGCGGCGGACGCTACGACGGCCTCGTGGAAGAAGTCGGCGGCAAGCCCACACCGGCACTCGGCTTCGGTCTCGGTCTTGACCGCATTCTGATGGCGATGAACGAGATGGGCGCAGACTTCGGAAATGACGCAAAGTGCGAGGTCTACATCGCGTCTCTGGGCGAAGCGGCGCAGATGAAGGCGTTCCAGCTCACCGAAAAAATGCACAGCTGCGGTATCGCGGCAGACTGCGACCTGTGTGCACGCGGTCTGAAAGCCCAGATGAAATACGCCGACAAAATCGGCGCGCAGTACAGCATCGTCCTCGGCGACGATGAGATCGCAAACGGCAAAGCCGTGCTTAAAAACATGAAGACGGGCGAAAAGAAGAAGATCTCCCTCAACGACGACTTTGTTGATACGTACATCACGGCCGTCACCGAACAGGAAGACGCCATGCCCATCACATTTTAACCGGTCACACTAACGAAAGAGGAAATCAATCATGACACAATCGAGAACCCATACCTGCGGCGAACTCCGCCTTGCAAACGCAGGCGAGACCGTCACACTGGTCGGCTGGATGGAAAACATCCGCGAAGTCGGCAATAACTTTGCGTTTTTGGTGCTGCGCGATTTCTACGGCACCACGCAGGTCGTCATCGAAAACGAAGAGATGATGAACATTGTAAAGCCCCTCAATAAGGAATCCACGATTTCCGTTACGGGCATCGTGCGCGAGCGCACCAGCAAAAACCCGAAGCTCCCCACCGGCGACATCGAGATCGCGCCGACGGAGATCACCGTGCTCGGCCGCTGCCGTTATAACGAGCTGCCGTTCGAGATCAACCACTCCCGCGAAGCGGACGAGAGCCAGCGTTTAAAATACCGCTATCTCGACCTGCGTAATCCGGAAGTGAAAGCCAACATCATCCTGCGCTGCAACGTTGTTTCCGCTCTGCGCACCGCTATGACGGAGCACGGCTTTTTAGAGATTACCACGCCGATCCTCACGGCTTCTTCGCCGGAGGGCGCGCGCGATTACCTCGTCCCGGCGCGTAAGCACCCGGGCAAGTTCTACGCCCTGCCGCAGGCGCCGCAGCAATTTAAGCAGCTCCGCATGACCGCGGGTTGTGACCGCTACTTCCAGATCGCACCGTGCTTCCGCGACGAGGATGCGCGCGGCGACCGTTCTCCGGGCGAATTCTACCAGATGGATATGGAAATGGCGTTTGCCTCGCAGGAAGACGTTTTTGCCGTCATCGAAGACGTTCTTCCGCCGATTTTTGCAAAGTACGGCACGTATAACATCGCGTCCTCCGCACCGTTTGCCCGCATCCCGTACCGTCAGGCCATGGAGGAGTTCGGCTCCGATAAGCCGGACCTGCGCATCGACCTGCGCGTCAAGGACGTTACAGACATTCTGCAAAACTGCGGCTTCGGCCCGTTTGAAAACAACACCGTCAAGGCTGTCCCGGTCTCCAACTGCAAGCTTGCCCGCAAGGCGGTCGATAAGCTCTGCGCAGACGTAGAGGTGCAGGCCGGCCAGAAGCCGTACTGGTTCAAGGTCGATGAATCCGGCGCCATTGCCGGCGGCATCGCAAAGTTTATCAATGCGGATGAAAAGACCGTGGAAGCCGTCAAATCCGCGCTGCCTCTCGAGCCGAATACGCTCGTGTTCCTCTCCGCAGGCAAGCGTGAGGAGGCCCAGAAGACCGCAGGCGTCATGCGTCGTATGCTCGGCGCGGCGTGCGAGGGCCACATGGATAAAGAGCGCTACGCGTTCTGCTGGATCGTCGATTTCCCCATGTACGAGATCGGCGAGGAATCCGGCGAGCTGGAGTTCTGCCACAACCCGTTCTCCATGCCCTCCGGCGGTATGGAAACGCTGCTTAAGGCCGAGCGCGGCGAGATTGACCCGCTCGACATTCTGGCAGACCAGTACGACCTCGTTTGCAACGGCGTAGAGCTCTCCTCCGGCGCTGTGCGTAACCATGACCCGGAGATCATGGTCAAGGCGTTCGAGATGGTACGCCTCGGCGAAGACGATGTAAAGGCGAAGTTCCCGGCCATGTACAACGCATTCTGCTACGGAGCGCCGCCGCACGCCGGCATCGCCCCGGGCGTAGACCGCATGGTTATGCTGCTCTCCGGCGAAGAATCCATCCGCGAGGTCATCGCGTTCCCGATGAACAAGAGCGCACAGGATGTCATGATGGACGCACCGTCCAAAGTCACCGAGGCACAGCTCAAAGAGCTGCACATCGCCGTGACGGAAGAAGAGTAATGTTCTCTTTAGAACAGAACACGTATAAAAACGCGCGGCTCGGCGATACCGATTTCACGGACGCCGAGCTGCGCGGCTATACGTTTGAAAATTGCGACCTGCGCGGCGCGATGTTTTCCGGCGCTTTGCTTGAAAAATGCCGCTTTTCTGCGTGTGCGTTCGATTTTTCTCGCTTAAACGACGTTTTGGCGCGCGGCTGTTCGTTTGAAAACTGCACGTTTTCGGGCGCAAGCCTGTTTGTCACCGCGTTTGAGAATTGCCGTGTCTCGGGCTGCTCCTTTGCGGGCGCAGACCTCACCGGCTGGGCCGTGCGCGGCGGCACACTCGAATACTGTGTGCTCGATCATTGTCCGCTCAAAAAGCAGGACTTTTCCGGCATCAGTCTGCGCGGTACGAGCTTTGCGGAAGCGGACCTCGAAAAAGCCGATCTTTCCGGCTGCGACCTTACGGAGACCGTGTTCCGCAATGCGCAGCTGAAAGAATGCGACCTGCGCCGTGCCAAATTTTCGCGCACCGATATCCGCTTTGCAAAAATGCAGAAAACAAAGATCGATTTGGAGGGCGCGGTGTATCTCGCAGGACTGCTCGGCGCCGTCGTCAACTAAAAAAGCCGGCAAAAAATTTCGTGAAAAAACGCGTTTTATTTTGTCAACCGCCGTATGGTGTGCATAGGGCTTATAAACGGGTATAGACGGTGTGCAACCGCGCCGAAATGTGCCCCGAAAACCGTGAAAAAACGCCATGAAATCACAAGTTATACCGCGCGTTATGGAGAAAACCGCTTCTATGACGCGCGGTATATTTTTGTTATTATTATGTAAACCTAATACTATATATAGTGGTTTTGACACTAAATATGCCCTTGACATGTATAGGAAAAGCGCCTATAATCGAAAGTACAGAAAGCGCAAAGCGAAGGCTCTTAGGCTTTGCCGCAGGGGAGAAACGGAAAGGGAAGTTAAACGTATGATTCGATATATTGTCAAGCGCAGCGGGGACAAGGTGTCGTTCGATGCGCGGAAAATCAAAAGCGCCATATTTAAGGCCAATACCAGGATCGCCGCAGAGCGTATGAGCGACGCCGATCTGAACGAATTGACCGAAGATGTGCTTACGGCGCTCGAAAAGCTGCCGGGTACGCCCACGGCGCAGGAAATTCAAAACGTGGTGGAGGAAAAGCTTCTTGCCGCCGATTACGCCAAAACGGCGAACGCTTACATCAATTATCGCACGGAGCACGAGCACCTGCGCGAAATGGACGACGAGCTCGTGAAGATTTTTGAAAACCTCACGTTCCGCCCGTCCGAAGAGGATGACTTAAAGCGCGAAAACGCGAATATCAACGCTGATACCGCCATGGGCACCATGCTGAAATACGGCTCCGAAAGCGCCAAGGCGTTTTACGATAAATATGTCATCCCGCCGGAGATTGCCAAAGCACACGCGAGCGGCGACATCCACATTCACGATAAAGACTTTTACGCCCTCACCGAAACATGCTGTCAGATTGACCTTTTAAAGCTGTTTCAAGACGGATTTTCCACAGGCCACGGCTATTTGAGAGAGCCGAACGACATCCGCAGCTACGCCGCGCTCGCGTGCATCGCCATTCAGGCAAACCAAAACGAGATGCACGGCGGCCAAAGCGTGCCGAATTTCGACTACGCTATGGCGGAGGGCGTGAAGAAAACATACCGCAAGCAGTATTTCCGTGCGCTTGCGCAGTATATTGAGGTGCGGTTTGATATGAGCGCCTCCGATGCCGCCGCGCTGACGGCTGCCATCAAAGAAGCGCTCGGCACCGATGTCACAATGCACACCGCAGAAGCTTACGCCGAAAAGCTGCGCGCGTTTCTGCCGCGCCATCAAGCAGAAAACGGCTTCCAGATCATCACGGGCGACGCTGCCCGCGCCGCCGCGGAATACGCCGCAAAGACCGCCTACAAAGAGACGGATGCTGCCACGTATCAGGCCATGGAAGCGCTCGTCCACAATTTAAACACCATGAATTCCCGCGCCGGCGCGCAGGTACCGTTCAGCTCCTTAAACTACGGCACGGATACCTCGCCGGAGGGCAGAATGGCCGTGCATAACCTGCTCCGCGCTACGGAAGCGGGGCTCGGCGACGGCGAAACACCCATTTTCCCGGTTCAAATTTTCAAAGTTAAGGAGGGCGTCAACTACAACGAGGGCGACCCGAACTATGACCTGTTCCGCCACGCGCTGCGCTGCTCCGCCAAGCGCCTGTTCCCGAATTTCAGCTTTTTGGATGCCCCGTTCAACCTGCAATACTATAAACCCGGCGATTATAACACCGAGGTGGCGTACATGGGCTGCCGTACGCGCGTCATGGGCAATGTATTCGATAACACAAAGGAAGTTACCTGCGGCAGAGGCAATTTGAGCTTCACCTCTATCAACCTGCCGCGCATCGGCATTGAAGCGAAGGGCGATATGAAAACGTTCTATAAGCTGCTCGATGAAAAAATCGCGCTCGTGGAAGAACAGCTTCTGCACCGCTTCAAAATCCAGTGCAGCAAAAAGGTGTATAATTATCCGTTTCTCATGGGGCAGGGCGTGTGGATCGATTCCGAAAAGCTCGACCGCAACGATTCCGTCGCCGAAGTCTTAAAGCACGGCACCTTAAGTGTCGGCTTCATCGGCCTTGCCGAGACCTTAAAAGCCCTCACCGGTAAGCACCACGGCGAAAGCGAAGAAAGCTGGAAGCTGGGGCTTGAGATCATCTCCCATATGCGGGAGAAAATGGACGAAAAAAGCCGTGAGACCGGCCTCAACTTCACCTTGCTCGCAACGCCCGCAGAGGGGCTTTCCGGCCGCTTTGTGCGCATAGACCAAAAGAAATACGGCAAAATTCCCGGCGTTACGGACAGAGAGTATTACACAAACTCGTTCCACGTGCCGGTGTATTACCCCATCAGCGCCTATGAAAAGATTCGCAGAGAAGCGCCGTTTCACGCGCTCACGAATGCGGGGCATATCAGCTACGTGGAGCTCGACGGCGATACGTGCAAAAACATCGACGCATTTGAAAGCATCGTGCGCTGCATGAAAGAAATGGGCATCGGCTATGGCTCGGTCAACCACCCCGTAGACAGAGACCCTGTGTGCGGGTATAACGGCATCATCGACGAGGTGTGCCCGAGGTGCGGCAGAAGAGAGGGTGAAGGCGTTCCGCTCGAAAGGCTTCTGGAGCTGAAAAAGCGCTACCACGACGTCCCGGATTATTCGCATTTGATTCGATAGAGCAAAGTTACCCTCAACGGCGGTTAAAAGTTTCGCCCGCCTTTTCAAAGGCGGTGGGGTCTTGGGGCGAAGCCCCGAGTCGCCATTCGCAAATGGCGAAACCCTTTTGCCTACCAAAAATCAGGACGGGAACTTCAACAGTCCGGTGGACTGTTGAAGTGTGGGAGACCCAATTAGGGGGTCTCCCAATGAACTTGCACCGCAAGTTCATAAAAGCAAAAACGGCAACACATGGGTTTAACCTGAACGACAAGTCGTTCAGCTATGGTTTTGTGCTTTTGATGATTGAAAATCATCAATTTCGCTGCGCGAAACCAGCCCAAGAACCACCTAAAAGGCAGCATCCGCCGCCTTTAGAAAAATTGAAATGAATGTAAAAATGTATTTATAAAAAGAATCGAGGCAGTTATCATGTCACCCAAAACGCAGAAAAATACAAAAACCATCATCGTCGGCGAAGGCCGCGGGTTCGACCGCATCCGCCGCATCACAGGCTACCTTGTCGGCACCACCGACCGCTGGAACGACGCCAAACGCGCCGAAGAACACGACCGCGTAAAGCACAGCCTGTAAGGCACGGCAAAATGGAAATCCGCATTTCCGGCATCGTGAACGATTCCATCGTGGACGGGCGCGGCATCCGCCTCACCGTGTTCACACAGGGCTGTCCGCACCATTGTCCCGGCTGCCATAACCCCCAAACGCATGATTTTGCGGGCGGCAGGGTGGAAGACACCGATGTCATCTTTGACATGTTCAAAAAAAATCCGCTGCTGCGCGGCATCACGTTTTCGGGCGGTGAGCCGTTCTGCCAGCCAAAGCCGCTTTTAGCGCTCGCAAAGCAGGTGCACGCCCTGCATAAAGACGTCACCGCCTATTCCGGCTGGACATATGAGCAGCTTGTTTCTATGCACAACCCCGATGTGGACGCGCTTTTAAACGCGTGCGACGTTCTGGTGGACGGGCCGTATATCGAACAGCAGCGCAATCTTGAGCTGCTCTTTCGCGGCAGCGAAAACCAGCGTCTTATCGATATGAACGCCACCCGCCGAAACGGACGCGTAACGCTTTTACAGCTCGATTATTAAAAAACTCCGCAAATTTCCTCTGATATGCGCTAAATCAATACCGCTATATCGAAAAAAGATGGGGGTAATTCATGATTTTGTAATTGATTATGCGGGGAACTTGTGGTAGAATAAAGACAAATGGGTTATTTTACATTTTATTTGCCTTTTTGGCGAAAGGAGAAATAACAATGACTAACAACAAGACAATTCTTGCTTGGATCGACGAGATGAAAGCTCTTGTCAATCCGGATCAGGTTGTTTGGATCGACGGCTCCGAAGAGCAGCTCGAAGAGCTCCGCAAGGAAGCAGTTGAGTCCGGCGAAATGATCAAGCTGAATCAGGAAAAGCTCCCGGGCTGCTACTATCACAGAACAGCTCCGAATGATGTTGCCCGTGTTGAGGACAGAACCCTCATCTGCTCCAGAAAAGAAGAGGACGCAGGCCCGACCAACCACTGGAAAGAGCCGCAGGAAGCATACAAGATGCTGTACGATATTGCTCGTGGCAGCTACAAGGGCCGTACCATGTACGTTATCCCGTACTCCATGGGCCCGGTCGGTTCCCCGCTCGCTAAGATCGGCGTTGAGCTGACAGACTCCATCTATGTTGTTCTCAACATGTCCATCATGACCAGAGTCGGTCAGAAGGTCATGGACGTTCTCGGCGACAGCAACGACTGGGTTCGCGGTCTGCACTGCAAGTGCGACGTTGACCCGGAGAAGCGCTGGATCTGCCAGTTCCCGGAAGACAACACCATCATCTCCGTAAACTCCGCTTACGGCGGCAACGTTCTGCTCGGCAAGAAGTGCTTCGCTCTGCGTATCGCTTCCTATCAGGCTAAGAACGAAGGCTGGATGGCAGAGCACATGCTCATCCTCGGCGTTGAGAACCCGAAGGGCGAGGTTAAGTACGTTTGCGCTGCATTCCCGTCTGCTTGCGGCAAGACCAACCTGGCTATGATGATTCCGCCGGAAGGCTACCGTGCAAAGGGCTACAAGGTCTGGACCGTCGGCGACGACATCGCTTGGATGCGCAAGGGTCCGGATGGCAGACTGTATGCCATCAACCCGGAAAACGGCTTCTTCGGCGTCGCTCCCGGCACGAACATGAAGTCCAACCCGAACGCTCTTATCTCTACCCAGAAGGGCGCCATCTTCACCAACGTTGCGCGTAACCTCGATGACAACACCGTTTGGTGGGAGAGCCTCGACAAGAACCCGCCGGTCAACGCAGAAGAGTGGAAGGGCGCTAAGGTAAACGGCCCCGAGTATATTGCTGCTGGCAACAAGCTGGCTCATCCGAACAGCCGCTTCACCGCTCCTACCGCTAACTGCCCGTGCCTCTCCAGCGAGTTTGAGAACCCGCAGGGTGTTCCGGTCTCCGCTATCGTCTTCGGCGGCCGCCGTCCGGATACGGTTCCGCTGGTTTACCAGTCCAGAAGCTGGAACAACGGTGTCTTCATCGGTTCCATCACCGGCTCCGAGACCACCGCAGCTGCTGCAGGTGCAGTCGGCGTTGTCCGTCGTGACCCGATGGCTATGCTCCCGTTCTGCGGCTACAACATGGGCGACTACTTCAAGCACTGGATCGAAATGGGCGAGATGCTCGGCGACAAGGCTCCGAAGATCTTCAACGTCAACTGGTTCCGTGTCGACGAAGACGGCCACTTCATTTGGCCGGGCTTCGGTGACAACCTCCGTGTTCTCGAGTGGATCCTCAAGCGCTGCGATAACGAAGTTGACGCTGTTGAGACGGCAATCGGCTACGTTCCGAAGCCGGAAGACATCAACCTCGAAGGCCTCAAGGACTTCGATGAGGAGAAGCTCGCTTCCATCCTCAAGGTTGATAACGCTAAGTGGGCTAAGGAAGCTGCCGGCGTAGAGGAATTCTACAAGAAGTTCGGCGACAAGCTCCCGCAGGAGCTCAGAGACGAGCTCAACGGCCTCGAAGAGCGCACCAAGGCTTAATCAAAACTTAAATCGTAAGATTTAACGCATAGAAAGCGCCGCTTT
>JABLTN010101942.1_pt1 | contig 26923 bp, 20 predicted proteins | sample 7160141 | NCBI WGS metagenome assembly JABLTN01 (sample SAMN14651226, study PRJNA627086) | human gut metagenome | isolation source: feces | host: Homo sapiens | reverse complement strand
TCGGGTTTGAATTCTCCGGAAAAAATATGATCGAGAATTGCATTGTATATCTGAGTTTTGAGACTTTCTTTTGTTTTTGCCATAGTTTTTTTATCCTTTTAATTTACTACATCATATTGTAACACAGTGAATTAATAAAGACAATTGTAAGTCTGATGCTGTTGTTTCACGTCTTGATTACTAATCATATCAATGATATGATTAGTAATATGAACAAAAGAGAGGAAAGAATGAACGTGGATAAAAAGCTATATAACAATTATGTGAAGATACTGAAGAATGAACTGGTGCCGGCACTGGGCTGTACAGAACCCATCGCCATTGCTTATGCAGCGGCCAAAGCAAGAGAAGTTCTGGGTGAATTCCCGGATCATGTGGAGATGCGCTGTAGCGGCAATATCATTAAGAATGTCAAGGGTGTGACCGTGCCGAATTCTGATGGTCAGAGAGGCATTGATGTGGCAGCGATCCTTGGTATCGTAGGCGGCGATGCATCCAGAGAGCTGGAAGTGCTGGAATCCGTGAAGCCTGAAGACGTGGAGAAGACAAGAGAATTGGCGGCGGCAGGATATTGTACATGCACACTGCAGGAGGATGTGGCGAATCTTTATATTGTGGCTAAAGTGTGTAAAGACAGCCACTATGCGGAGGTAACCATTATTAACCGCCATACATATATTACGAAGATTGTAAAGGATGATGCGATTCTTTTTGAAGCGGCAGTCAATGAAGAATCCAGCAATTATGTGGATAAGTCTTTATTAAATGTGAAAGATATTCTTGAGTTTGCCAATACAGTGGATATCGATGATGTCAGAGCCGTATTAAAGAGACAGATCGATATGAACTCGGCCATTGCGGATGAAGGGCTGATGCATCCTTACGGTGCACAGATCGGCCGTACACTTCTGCAGGTATATGGAGATGATGTGAAGATTCGTGCGAAGGCGAGAGCAGCAGCCGGTTCCGATGCACGAATGGGCGGCTGTTCTCTGCCTGTCGTTATTAATTCCGGCAGCGGCAATCAGGGAATGACGGTGTCTTTGCCGGTTATTGAATTTGCCAAGTCTTTATTCTGTACAGAAGAACAGCTGTATCGTGCGTTGGTTGTGAGCAATCTGGTGGCAATCCATCAGAAGAAGTATATCGGCAGCCTGTCCGCATACTGCGGCGCTGTCAGTGCAGCATGCGGAAGCGGTGCCGCCATCACTTATCTTTACGGCGGCAGTTATGAGGACATTTCCGCAACGATTGTGAATACGATTGGTAATGTCGGCGGTATTGTCTGTGATGGAGCGAAATCTTACTGTGCGGCAAAGATCGCATCTGCGGTAGATGCGGCGATCCTGGGGCATTTTCTCGGAAGAAAGCATCACTGGTTCCAGCCTGGGGAAGGCATTGTTCAGAAGGATGTGGAAGGTACTATCAAGAGTATGGGCTATATTGGCCGTGTCGGTATGAAAGATACAGACAAGCAGATCCTGAACATTATGATCGATCAGGTTAAGGTTGATTAAAATAAAAGCTGATCGAAATAGTAGGAAATGGCTAAAATAGCGGATATACCAAAAATTTTGTTTACGGCAGAAAGATTTTAAGGTATAATATTATTCAGCTGTTTGTTCAAGTATTAAAATGGCGAATATAATTATAAGTTTTCTCAATGATAATGGAGGAGAGATTATGAAAGGAATATTTAAAAAGGTTCTGGCTATGGCATTGGCAATGACCATGGCAGCAGGCGTTCTGACAGGCTGCGGTGGCAAGGATCCTGTGGCAGATACATCTGCATCAGGTGAAACAGCAGCAGCCGGAAGTGAAGCAACAGGCACAACAGGTACTGCAGACACATTTACGTATGCCATCGGCGGTGATCCGGGTGCCAACGTGAATGTTATTACAACAAATGACCGTTTTGGCCTGATGACGATCAAGATGATTTACTCGCCACTCTGCATGTACAATGCAGACGGTATCAACTGGTTCCTGGCAACAGGTGTTGATACATCCGATGACAACACAGAGTATACATTCCATCTTCGTGATGATGTTAAGTGGTCTGATGGCGAGCCATTTACAGCAGATGACGTTGTCTTCACTTACGAAGCCATGGAGAATCCGGATAATGCAGGCTGGGCTTATTCACAGCTTGTTTATAATCAGGGCGCAACAAAGATCGAGAAGATTGATGATTACACAGTGAAGTTCACAATGCCTTTTGCAAGTGCAGCTTCTCTGGAAATGCTGTGCAACATCTTTATCATGCCTGAGCATATCTACAAAGATGTGACAGATTTCGAGAACAATGAATTCAATACAAAACCTGTCGGTACAGGCCCATATGTGATGTCTGAGTATTCTGCAGGTTCTTATGTGAAGTTCTCTGCCAATGACACATATTTCCTTGGCAAGCCAAGCATTGGTACAATCGTTTACAGAATTATCGAGAATTCCAACACAGCGATGATGGCTATTCAGAGCGGTGAAGTGGATGCGTGGGTGGCAACACCTTCAGAAATCGGTCAGATGAATCTCGAAGCGAATAACCTGACAACTTACGCTTACAGCGAAGGTCGTGTTGGTTACATGGCCATCAATGTGAAGCAGATTCCGGATCAGAAGGTACGTCAGGCCATCTTCTACGCATTGAATACAAAGGATATTGATGATGCTGTTTTCCTGAGCGATGAGTATTATGATATTCCTACAAGCTTCCTGCCACCTACAAGTGAATTCTATACAGACAATGTTGAGAAGTATGATCAGGATATTGAGAAAGCCAAAGCACTTCTGAAAGAAGCTGGCGCAGAAGGTCTGAAGGTTGAACTGACTTACAGTGGTTCTGATTCTGCACAGGCAACACAGGCTGCCATGATTCAGGAACAGTTGGCTGCAGTTGGTATTACATGTTCATTAAACGGTATGGACAGTACAGCCATGATCGATCAGCTTGCAAAGGAAGACACAACAATTCAGATGTACCTGAATGGTTATATTATGGGTATTGATCCGGATACATTCTATCCTCTGTTTGGTACAGATGGTGGTTATAACTATATGCACTATGATTTCACAGAAATCGATGATCTGTTCAAACAGGGTCGTGAAACATCCGATGAAGCAGAGCGTAAAGCCATCTATGAGAAACTTCAGCAGACACTTCAGGATGAAGCCTGCTTCTATCCATTAGTTTCCAACAAGCGTATCCTTGTTGTTAACAAACGTGTCGGCGGTGTTGAAGATGCCAAGCTTGTACCTGTTTACACATTTGAGGATACATCTAAACTGACACTCAGCGAATAAGCACCTTAGGCGGATGGAAAGGATTTTCTTTATGTCTGCTTTGGATTGATTGGTGTGAAACGCATATTGGGCGGCTGCAGGACTGATTTTTGCAGCCGCTTATTATATAGCAAAGTAAATTTCGTATATTTACGACAAGGAGTAAAATGATATGGCAAAGTACATCATTAAAAGAATACTGGCAGCCATTCCTATGGTTCTGATCATTACGGTTATATGTTTTGCTTTGATGAATCTGGCACCTTATGATGCGATCGACGCAATGACGACGCCGAATATGTCACCGGAGACGGTCGCATTGATCAAGGCAAAATATGGATATGATCAGCCGGTATATATTCAGTATATCCGATGGCTCGATGGCCTGATCAACGGCAATTTCGGTTATTCCATCGTTACCCATCAGAGCATTTCAGCGGATCTCGCAATCCGTATTCCGAATACGATCAAATTGATCCTTCCGGCTTATCTGCTGGCCTATGCACTGGCAATTGTGCTGGGGCTGATCGCCGGTTCCCATAAGAATAAATGGGTAGACAAACTTATTGACGGTATCTGTGCCATTGGTATCGCACTGCCTACTTTCTGGGTATCGATGCTTTTAATATATTTCCTGGGCTACAAACTGAATGTGCTTCCTATCGTGGGTATGCATACCATTGGCCAGGAGAATTCCATGATTGATTATCTGAGACATTTTCTGATGCCGTTTATTGCGCTTTTCTTAAGCTTTCTGCCGGATGCAACACGTTATGTGCGTTCCTCAACGATTACGCAGTATTCTGAAGATTATGTCATGGTACAGCAGGCTTTCGGTGCGTCAAAGGCAGAGATTATGTTTAAACATGTCTGCAAGAATGTTCTTCTGCCGATCATTACAAAACTCGGCATGGCATTGCCGATGCTTGTAACAGGTGCGATCATTACAGAGACAATTTTCGGATGGCCGGGTGTTGGTCCGTATTTCGTAAAAGCGATTCAGGGTATGGATTATCCGATCGTTATGGTCATTCTTGTGTTGTCTTCAACATTGGTTATCCTGGGCAACCTGCTGTCAGATATCCTGTATTGTTTGACTGACCCGAGAATTAAGGATTTGGGGTGATAGTGATGGCGAAGAATAAAAGTGATCAGAAAAGAAGAATTGAAAATGTTTTAAGTGCATTAAAGCATGACAAGCTGGCAATTGCCTCCCTTGTATTCCTTGTGATTATTATCGCGCTGGCACTTCTGGCACCAATCCTGCCCTTGGACCCGAATACCACCGATGTGCGCAATATGTTTCAGCCGCCTTCACCGGAGCATTGGTTTGGTACCGATGATATCGGCCGTGACTATTTGTCGCGAGTAATCTATGGCGGTCGTGTATCATTGTTAGTAGGTTTTCTTGCCATGATAACCTGTGTCTGTGTCGGCGTATTAGTGGGTACGGTTTCCGGTTATTGCGGCGGATGGATCGACAGTATCCTGATGCGTATCGTGGATATCATGTCATCCATTCCATGGATGGTACTTGTTACAGTTATTAGTCTTTTCCTGAAGCGTGGTCTTAAATCCATTATCATTGTTATCGGTTTCTTTACGTGGATGGAAATTGCCCGCCTGGTGCGAGCGGAGACGCTGTCTCTGAAAGAACGTGAATATGTCATGTATGCCAAATTTGTCGGCATTCCGGGATATGTGATCATTTTGAAGCATATTATTCCTTCCGTGCTTCCGACAATCATTATTGCGGCATCCACAGGCATTGCCAATGCAATCATGACAGAGTCTTCCTTGAGTTTCCTGGGCCTTGGTATCCAGCAGCCGATGTCTTCATGGGGAAGTCTTCTTCAGAATGCCCAGAGCTATATGCAGAATGCGATTTATATGGCGATTCTTCCGGGTCTTCTGATTGTGCTGACAATTTTTGCATTTAATAAACTGGGCAATCTCCTCCGTATTTTTGTGGAACCGAGAGTAATGTCCGGTGAGAAAGATTAGGAGGTTTGAGGATGGACGAGAATAAGATGACACAGACAGGTGAGCGTCTTCTGACCGTGGATAATCTGAAGACCACCTTTATGATCCACAAGACAAAGGTTGAAGCTGTGCGCGGAGCCAGCATCCATGTGGATGACGGAGATATCCTTGCTGTGGTAGGTGAATCCGGAAGCGGCAAGAGTGTCCTGATGAAATCCATTATGGGACTGCTTCCGGAGAATGCTCAGACAACAGCAGACAGTCTGGTTTATATGGGACGCAATCTGCTGGAGTTTTCTGCAGATGAGCGAAGAAAAATGCGAGGCAAAGAATTTGCCATGATTTTCCAGGATCCGATGACAGCGCTTAACCCGCTGAAGAAGATCGGTGCTCATCTGACAGAAGTGCTGATGCGTTACCGCAAGCTGAACAAGAAACAGGCACGCGAGGAAGCTATTGAGGCCCTCCGCAAAGTCGGCATTCCTTCCCCTGAGAAGCGTCTGGATCAGTATCCCCATGAATTTTCAGGGGGCATGCGTCAGCGTGTACTGATTGCCATGGCATTGTGCTGCAAACCGAAGCTGCTCATTGCCGATGAGCCGACAACGGCGCTGGATGTGACCATTCAGGCACAGATTCTTGAATTATTAAAACAGTTAAGAGACGAAGAAAAGATGAGCGTTGTGCTCATTACCCATGACCTGGGTGTGGTGGCCAGCCTCAGCAACCGTATTTCCGTTATGTACGGCGGCTTAATCATGGAAGAAGGATTGACGGACGAAATTTTCTATGCACCGAAGCATCCGTATACGAGAGCATTGCTGCATGCGATTCCGCAGCCGACAACAGGGGTGAAGGAACGATTGGAAGCTATTCCGGGTATGGCCCCTTCATTGACGAATCCGCCGGCGGGATGTCCGTTTGCGGAACGCTGTAAGTACGCTTGTGAGAAGTGCGAATCCGAGATACCGGCGTATCGTCAGTATACCAGGACACAGCGTGCCATGTGCGTATTTACGGAAGAAGAATTAAATGCAATGGATAAGGAGGGAAAAGCCGATGGCAGAACAGAATAATCAGATCCTGTTGGAGACAAAAGACCTGCAGAAGCATTTCCCGATCAAGGATTTCTTTGGCCGTAAGAAGCAGGCAGTCAAGGCGGTAGACGGTATTACATTCCAGATCAGAAAAGGTGAGACATTTGGTCTTGTGGGCGAGTCCGGCTGCGGTAAATCGACGCTGGGCAGAACACTGATCCGTATGTATGAGCCGACAGGCGGACAGATTATTTTTGACGGCGAAGATATCACAAAGCTTGAAGGCGCCAAACTGCAGCCTTATCATAAGCGTATGCAGATTATTTTCCAGGATCCGTATTCAGCCCTGGATCCGCATCACAATGTGGAGGAGATTATCCGTGAACCGATGTCCCTTTATACCAACGCATCAAAAAGCGATATTGATGAACAGATCGTAGAGCTGCTGAAGAAGGTTGGTATGAAAGCGGATGATATGTATAAATATGCCTATGAATTTTCCGGCGGTCAGCGTCAGAGAATCGGTATTGCCCGCGCTTTGGCAGTGAAACCGGAGTTTTTGCTCTGTGATGAACCGATTTCAGCGCTGGATGTGTCCATTCAGGCACAGGTTGTCAATATGCTGGAAGATCTTCAGGAGGAACTGGGACTGACGTATCTGTTTGTGGCCCATGATCTGTCGATGGTTCGACATATTTCAACACGTATTGGCGTCATGTATCTGGGCAAGATCGTGGAGATCGCAGAGAGTGATGAATTATATGATCATCCGATGCATCCGTATACAGAAGCGCTTCTGTCGGCCATTCCTGTGGCGGATCCGAAACTTGCGAGAAGCTCAAAGCGCAAGATCATCAAAGGTGATCTGCCGAGTCCGATGGATGTTCCGGGCGGTTGTCGTTTCCATACAAGATGTCCGTACGCCAAACCGGAGTGCAGTCAGATGGAACCACCGCTGGTCGAGCGGACGCCGGGGCATTTTGTGGCCTGCCATATCCGGTAGTGCTGCAGCAAATTTGACCTGCATTTGATTTGAATAGAATGATTCGAACAAAAGTGTACTTTTATCTATGAAAGAAAGCGTTCTTTTCTTTCTTTTGGAAGTACACTTTTTGGTTTATAAGGTGTATGATAAGGTTTATGAATGACTGAAGGGAATGGATATAAATTATGAAACGTATGCTTTTAACAACATTATGTTATATAGAAAAGGGTGATCAGTATCTGATGTTGCATCGTGTCAAAAAAGAGCATGATATCAACAAGGATAAGTGGATCGGTGTTGGCGGCAAGTTTGAGGACAAGGAAAGTCCGGAGGATTGTCTGTTTCGGGAAGTACGTGAAGAAACCGGACTGACTTTGACGTCATGGAAGTTCCGGGGCATCATCACTTTTGTGACAGACCGTTATGAGACAGAATTTATGCACCTTTATACAGCGGATGACTGGGAAGGTGAGATGATTGAGTGCAATGAAGGCAATCTGGAGTGGCTGGACAAGAAAAAAGTATTTAATCTGAAAGTCTGGGAGGGAGATAAGATCTTTTTCTGGCTGATGCAGCATGATGCACCATTCTTTTCACTGCGGTTGGAGTATGTGGGAGATGAACTGGTTTCTTATGCGATGAATGGCGTGTATCACAATCAACAGTATCCGGGACAGAATATGTATCAGGAATTTCTGGATACGTATGAAAAATAAAAACCAAAAAGGCTATTGTATGAAATCCTTTTCATACGGTAGCCTTTTTGCGTGATATCACAAAGTGGTTCAAAATCTCAGAAAATCACATCTTATCAATGAATTCTTCAATCGAATGACAGCGTGCTGCGTTTTTAGTCCATTGTCTGAGGGTATCAAGATTTGTCTCTGTTGTAATTTGTTGATGAAGAGAGTCGGGAATAGTGCCCATTTCTGATAGAAGATCAAGAATATCTTCAATTCGGGTTAAGCGTTGGCCTTCTTCTAGACCTTTTTTCCAACATTCTTCTTGTAGATTTTTTAAGTGAATTTCCCAGGCATATTCAGAAAATAGCATAGATAATACCTCCGCTTTATTCCTAATCAGAAAATCTTTAAGGACATTATTGCAGATGCATTCTTCAACGGACTTTTCCACAGCGCGTTCCCGGGTGTAGCCAGAAGATATGTATTGTCGAACGGTATCCACAAATAATGCGTAGTCATGCAATGTCTGGCATTTCTTCATGAGAGCTTTGTTATGACCATAGTTGATGTTGAGCATAACCGCACATACCTCCAGGTGATTTTCAAGATGATCATCCGGGAAAGAATTGCTGAGCTTAAGTACCTGGCGGTCAGGCTGTTCGGATGTTCCGTTGTAGAATACAAAGAACTGGGCTCTTGGAAGCAACAGCTGCGTTGAGGAATAAAGATCCAATCCATTATCCAGAATATAGTCTTCATACAATCTGGAAAAGTAGATGAGTCCACGTACAGGCATATACAGACTGGATAAAAAAGTTCTGTTCAGTGATTGAGAAATTGTCTTAGCAGATAAAGATGCTGCAGTGCGCCTTTGGTCTGCTGCTTTATCAGGTGTAAATATTGATGGCTGCCATTGTGCCATAAAATCCACCTCCATTATATCATAAGCATGCGCATATACAAATCAAAAAAATCTCCATTATGTCATGCGCATCGTGTAAAAATAGCATAACATAACAAAAACAAAAATGCATTTATCAAAAATCGCATTTTACGACATGAGAAGATAAAATTCGACAATGTATAAGATGGGCAGGATAAATCATAGACATAATCAAATTTTTTTTGTCTGAAATCTTGTCTGCTGCAAATAATATATGCTATACTAGAACAAAGTGAGTTGTGAAACAGGGCGACAAGCCCTGTTTTTTTAGGTCAACAAGGAGGAACAATATGAGTAAAACAAAAGTCTGGATCATTGGTGCCCAGGGAAGACTTGGCAGTACCATTAGTGATGCCCTTGACCGCATGGCATACAATGTACTGACATCGGATATGGATGTGGATATTACCGACATGGATAGTGTGACGGCATTTATGGACATGAGCCATCCGGCAGTCGTCATTAATTGCGCAGGTTATAATACCCATAACTGGTTGGAAGAGGATATGGTGAAGGCGTTTAGAGTCAATGCTATTGGTGCGAGAAATGTTGCTTCTGCATCCCGTAAAGTGGGCGCAAAACTCATTCACATGTCAACAGATGACGTATTTGACGGACAGGGGAATGAACCACTGAATGAATTTGATACAGCAACTCCGGATACAATTTTTGGTAAATCCAAGCTGGCGGGAGAAAATTTTGTGCGTGAATTGAACCCGAAGCATCTGATTGTTCGTAGTTCATGGGTTTATGCCAAAGAGGGCAGTTGTTTTGTAAATTCTGTGATTCGTCAGGCAAAAGAAGGCGGTGTCATTCAGGTGGCAGCAGAACAGTACAGCAGTCCGACAAGTGCCAAAGTGCTTGCTGATTTTGTTATGAAGATGATTGATGCCAATGAATATGGTATTTATCATGCTTCCTGTGAGGGGTGCTGCAGCCGCGTAGAAGCAGCAGAAGAGATCCTTCGATGCATGGGGCAGGATCCGACAGGCAGAATTAAGGAAATATCTGCCGAAGCAGGCAAGAACAGCCCGAGAAGGACAGATCTTCAGAATCTGATGATGAAGGTAACCGGAATTTACCAGATGCCTGACTGGAAAGATGCGATGCAGGATTATATTCAGGAATTGAGGGGGTAGGAAAATGGCAAAAGAAAAAAGCAAAAAGAAGCTGGGAATGACCACACTGATTTTTATCGGTTTATTCCTTGGTGCATTTACCGGTATTATTTTGTATTACTTTGTTCCGGCAGGATATATGAGAGATACCGTGTTGGTGGATGGTATATTCTATGTTGTCGGACAGGGCTTTTTAAGACTCATGCAGATGCTGGTTGTGCCGCTTGTATTCTGCTCCCTGATCTGCGGTAGTGCGGCTATTGGTGATACGAAGACCCTTGGCAAAGTCGGTGTGAAGACCATTGTATTCTATCTTTTTACAACGGCTTTGGCGATTTCGATCGCCCTTGCGGTGGGAACGATTGTCAAACCGGGACTTGGACTGGATACAGCTGCGATTCAGACACAGGATGTCACTGTAGCTGAGAGTACGACTCTGACAGAGACGTTATTAAATATCATTCCGACTAATCCCATTGGAGCATTGGCGAATGGTACCATGCTTCAGGTGATCGTATTTGCACTTTTTGTCGGCATTATTCTTGCAAAACTGGGAGAAAGAGTGGAAGTTGTTTCTAACTTTTTTGCACAGTTCAATGATATTATGATGGAGATGACCAATATGGTCATGATGGCAGCGCCGATTGGCGTGTACTGCCTGATTGCCAGAACATTTTCCAATATCGGTTTTTCGGGATTTATTCCGATGGCAAAATATATGCTCTGTGTACTTGGAGCACTGGCGATTCATTGCCTTGGCAGTTATTCTGCATTGATGGCAATCTTTACAAGACTGAATCCGTACAGATTTATCCGTAAGTATTTCCCTGTTATGAGTTTTGCTTTTTCAACAGCAACATCTAATGCTACGATTCCGATGGCAATTGAGACCCTGGATGAAAAAATTGGTGTATCCAAGAAGATTTCTTCATTTACGATTCCGTTGGGAGCAACGATCAATATGGATGGTACAGCAATCATGCAGGGTGTTGCCGTCTGCTTTGCTGCCCAGGCATTTGGCATTACTTTGACACCGACGGATTATCTGACTGTTATCGCAACGGCAACATTAGCTTCCATTGGTACAGCAGGTGTGCCTTCTGTTGGTTTGATTACATTGTCTATGGTATTTGCTTCTGTTGGGCTTCCTGTAGAGGCCATTGCCATGATCATGGGTATTGACCGAATCCTGGATATGGCCAGAACAATGGTTAATATTACGGGTGATGCAATGTGTACGGTCATTGTGGCGAATCAGGACGGTGCACTGAATCGGGATGTATTTAACAGCAAATAGAAGAACTGAATAAGTATATTGTGTATAAAAGGTATCCGTGTTGATAAATGCGGATACCTTTTGTCTGTTACATCCGTTTCAGTTCAGGGAGAACTGTGGCGAGCATTACGATGAAGCAAAGACTGCCGCCGATAACATTGGAGACGGGTTCGGCCATAAAAACGCCGTTTGGGCCAATGTTCAGGGCATAAGGCAGGATATAAGTCATGGGCACCACAATGATGACTTTACGCAGTATGGAGAAAAAGATGGCATATTTCTTCTTGTTGAGGGCTTTGAAAATTGTTTGGCCCACATATTGCAGCAGCATGAAGATAAATGCAGCAAAATAAAGTTTCATGGCGGGGACGGTATCGGTCATCAGGGCCTGATCCGAGCTGAAAATGCCGATCAGGAAGCGAGGTGCAGCCAGAATCACACTCCAGATGAGCAGCGTATAGATCAGTGCTAAAACAGCCATGGTGATACCGGCCTGACGTATTTTTTGGGGGCGTCGGGCACCGTAATTGTAGCTGATGATCGGCGAGGAACCTTCTGTGATGGCGTAAATCGGTGTTTCGACCATCTGACGGACACTGGAGATGATAGTCATAACGGATATGTAGACATCACCGCCTGTAACGGACAGGACATTGTTGGCGCAGATAGTGACAAGACTGTTGGTCAGCTGCATAATAAATCCGGCAGTTCCGAGGCTGACGATATTTTTGGCATCTTCACCGCAGGCTGCCAGTTCGGTTTTGGAAAGAAAACGGATCCGATATTCTGCTTTGTAGTGTAAAAAGTACAATACAAAGGCAGCAGACAATGTCTGCGAAATAACCGTGGCAATGGCGGCGCCTTTGATGCCGAGTCCGAATACAAAGATAAACAGCGGATCCAGCAGAAGGTTGGCGACAGCGCCGATGATAACGGAGGTCATGCCGGTTGTTGCGTAGCCCTGGGCATTAATGAAAGGATTCATGCCGGTGGCAACCATAGATGGAAATGTACCGAGCAGATAGATCATCAGGTAGGGGTATGCATAGGCCAACCCGGCATCAGAAGCACCAAAAAGTACCAGAATCGGTCTGGCAAAGAGCAGTCCTGCGATCATCAGGATAACCGCGCATAATGCCAGCAGGGTAAAGGATGTATTCATCAGAAGTCCGGCTTTCGCATGATTGCCTTTGCCGCGTTCAATGGAGAAGATCGGCGCACCGCCGGTGCCGAACAGGTTGCTGAAGGCTGTGATAATGACGATGATCGGGAAACAGAGTCCAACAGCGCCGAGAGCCGTGGTGCCAACGTCAGGGATACGGGCAATATAGACACGGTCAACGATATTGTAGAGAAGACTCATGATCTGGGCTACAAGCATCGGCAGAGCGGCTTTCAGAATGTTGCTGACGATATTGCCATTTTCAAAATCAATGCGTTTCATAAATAATCATTCCTTGTTTACAAATTTTTCTTGATGTAGTATAACATGAAATAAACTATATGAAAAATATTGTTTTTATATCTATCCTATAGATTTTTTATATAGAAGAACATCAATTGAACAGATTATGCAGGAAACCGGCCTTACAAAATCTGAAATCAACAACCTTTAAACTTACATCAGGAAGAATATTAGGAATCAAAACTAAAGAAAACTGTAAAGAATGAACGTGTCTGCTATGAATTCGTTCATTCTTTACAGTTTATTGAGATTTGGGAAAGTTTTGCCCTTTATAACTCCGGATGCCGTTTAAAGTAATTCTTTGTTTCGTTTCTTACTACGCCATTCAATGCCAGCAGCGCGATTAAGTTCGGGAATGCCATCAGTGCATTAAAGATATCGGCAATGTTCCATACGGCAGCAACGGTCATATAAGGACCGATGAAAACGCAGATAATGTACAGCCAACGGTAGGTTTTGACAGCTGTCTGGTTTCTGTTCAGAAGATATTCCAGACAGCGTTCGCCATAGTAATCCCAGCCGAGGATGGTTGTAAATGCGAAGAATACAAGGCAGAGCATCAGTGAGAAAGATGCCACAACCGGAGGGAACGGAAGACCCTGCTGGAAAGCAGTTGTAGTGATGGCAACACCTTCAAGGCCGGTATTCCATGTTCCGGTAATAACGATAGAAAGACCTGTCATGGAGCAGATAACGATTGTATCGATAAATGTACCTGTCATAGAGACAAGACCCTGACGGACAGGCTCTTTTGTCTGAGCGGCGGCAGCAGCGATAGGTGCGCTTCCGAGACCGGATTCATTGGAGAAGATACCACGCTGGATACCTTTCTGCATGGCCATGATCATAGTACCCATAGCGCCCCCGGCCAAAGCACTGCCTGTAAAAGCAGATTTCACAATGGTTACGATGGCAGCCGGAACAGCTGTGATGTTGGTGATCAGGATGATCAATGCCAGAGCAACATAAAGAACTGCCATAAAAGGCACAACAACCTGAGCAACTTTGGAAATTCGCTTGATACCGCCAAGAACAACCAGACCGACACAGAGGGTCAGCACAAGACAGGCAATAACAGTTGCCCATGAGTAGGTATTGCCGAAGAGGGAGACGGTATGGACCATATTCGGATCAAAGAAATTTTTCACTGCGGAAGCGATACCGTTGACCTGTGTAAATGTACCGATACCGAACAGACCAACACCGGCACCGAAGAAGGCAAAAATTTTGGCAAGCCAACGCCATCCGTGTCCCATCCCGTTTTCAATATAGTAGAAAGGACCGCCGAGAACATGGCCTTCGTTATCGATTGTACGGTATTTGATTGCTAACAGACCTTCGGCATATTTAGTCGCCATACCGAGAAAAGCAGCAATGACCATCCAGAAAAGAGCGCCGGGGCCGCCGGCAGCAATGGCAGTTGCAACACCGACGATATTGCCTGTACCGATGGTTGCGGAAAGGGCTGTACATAAAGCTCCGAAACTGGATACTTCACCTTCGCCGCCGTCTTCATTTTTAATCATGAACTTGAGTGCTTTGCTGAGATGTCTGATTTGAAGAACACCTAAGCGGATTGTTAAGAGACATCCTGTGAACAGGATTAAGATGATCAGAGGCAGTCCCCATACGACCGCGTCCAACCAGTTGATGAGATTGTTGATTTGTGTAAACATTCTTTTTCCTCCATCCTTTTGCCTGAGAGATTTGCAGTGGGGCGTATTCAATCAAAAGCACCGCAACTGTGTACACCTTCGGCGCTCTTCCTTTGTATTTTGCATGATGCATTGTGAAGAGACTCTCCTGAGTATTAATTCAGTAATACAATGAAATAAATATTAGCATAGGGGAAAAGGAAATTCAATGTATTTTTGTGAAAAAAAGAAAAAAACTGTAAAATTTTACTATGGTAGCGTAAAGATGCAAGACGGTTTTGGATATATTTCAGATATATTTTAACCGGCAGAAAGATGCGGAGTCAGCGAATTATTCTATGTTGATTGCAAGGTTGGATGTTATATGGTAAGCTAGAAATAAATAAATCAGAAAAGTGATCAGGAAGGTGAACAGCCAATGAGAAAATCAGACAGCGTAGTGAAACAGCAAAAGGCATCAAGCCATTTAAGCGGTCTGGAAATCGTATTGAACCAGATGGTGACCATCGACCGTTCGCGAACAATGGAAGAGTTGAACCGGGCGATACAAGGCATTCTTGAATACATAGGAGAATATACGAAAGCCGGACGTGCCTATACTTTTGAATTTATAGAAAAACAGAGTATTTACCGCAACACCAGTGAGTGGTGCGCGGAAGGCGTCAAACCCCAGATGGACAATCTTCAGGCTGTTCCGTTTATGGAGATGCCATATTGGCACAGACAGTTTCTGCGTGGAGAGAAAGTGGTAATTGAAGATATAGAGGCGGCAAAGGATGAGATGCCGCTGGAATATCGTCTGCTTAAGGCTCAGGATATTCATACAGTGATTGTTTTTCCGATGTTTCATACAGACACATTGTGGGGGTTTATCGGACTGGACGATCCGATTTTGGATGAATCACAGTCTCTGATCAATCTGCTGACAGTGGTGGGAAGCCATTTAGGCAGTGCTTATGACAGCTGCCATAAGTCGAATTTGCTGGATGAGAAGCAGAATGCACTGCAGGCCAGTATTGACGCATTTCAGAGGGAACAGCGATTTCTGCAGGTTCTTTGCCAGGATTACATATCCGTTTTTTTTGCAGATTTGAAAAAGGATTATCTTGAGATTCTCAAGGTTGATCCGGAGGCAAATGTTCTGCAGGTGTCGGCATCGGAAGAATATATGACACTTTCTTATAAAGAGATTATAGAGAGCTATTGTCGTCAGTTTATGATGCAGGAAGAAGCCCGGAAGTTGAAGAAAAGGCTGAATGCTGAGAGACTGATGCGAGAACTGAAGTCGCGTGACAGGATTTCCTTTCGTTTCCAGAGTCTTCCGAATGGTGCAGGCCATGAATATTTTGAGGCACAGATCACCAGAATGGGCATCGATGAAGAGAATTTCAAGGTGTTGATCGGTTTTCGTTTTATTGATGACATTGTCAGGGAGGATCGGGAGAAGCAGAGAGTGCTCAGAGAGGCATTGAATGAGACCAGGATCAATAATGAGATTATCTCCGCCATCAGTAAGATTTATTTTTCGATTTACAGAATTGACCTTGAGAAGGATGTGTATGATGAAGTTGTCAGTATCAATGAAGCTCACAAGATGACAGGTGTATCCGGCAAAGCTTCTGAGAAGATGGTTGAAATCTGTAAGGCAGTTGTTGCCAGAGATTATCAGGACCGGATTATGCGTTTCTTTGATCTTTCGACATTGCAGGAACGTCTGAAGAACACAGATACAGTTACATTGGAATATATGGTTCCGGACGGCAACTGGCAACTGGCACGTTTCATCGCTAAAAACAGGAATGAGCAGGGAGTCGTGACAAAGGTTTTGTATGTGACCCGTGAAGTCAGCGACGTTATGCTGCGTGAGCGCAACTGGTTTATGGCGGCAGAGGCAGCCAACCGGGAGAATGAAGCTAAAACAGACTTTCTTTCAAGAATGGCCCATGATATCCGGACACCCCTTAACGCAGTTCTCGGATTTTCCTATATTGCCAAAGCGCATATTGACGAGAAGTCTGTTGTCAGTGAGAACCTGGACAAGCTGCAGTCTGCAGGGCGTTATATTCAGCGGCTGGTGGATGATGTTACGGATATCAGCCAGATCGAGAGCGGACATTTTCATATTGAGCCAGAATTTTTTAATGTGATGACGCTTTTCCGTGATTTCCAGGATATAATGGGCCAGATGACAGCAGACCGAAAGCTGCATATGACCTGTCGGGCGCATGATATATTGCATCCTCAGATTGATGCAGATGCTATTCGTCTGAAACAGATCTATGTGAATCTGGTATCCAACGCTGTCAAATATACACCGGAAGGCGGTATGGTCTATTTTGAATTATATGAAGAAACATCAGACAGTCCGGGATGTGTACGTCTTGTGTCAATTGTACAGGACAACGGAATTGGTATGACAGAAGACTATATGAAGAAAATGTATGAACGTTTTTCGAGATCTGTGGATACAAGAATCAATAAAGTCCGCGGCAGCGGTCTGGGATTGGCGATTGTCAAGGAACTGGTGGATCGGATGAACGGCAGGATCGAAGTACAAAGTGCTGTAGGTGTTGGTACAACATTCAGAGTTGTCTTTGATTTTCCTTTTGAAGAAGCAGATTCCGACATGATCCTTCAGTCTCCGATGGAATCTGATCTTGAAATGGCTGGTCAGTCATCGACAGAATCTGACCTGACAGACTGTGAGGGGATGCATGTTCTGATTGCAGAGGATAATGAACTGAACTATGAAGTTGCTCATGAGATTCTGGCAATGCATGGTATTACAAGCGAGCAGGCGGAAAATGGAAAGATCTGTGTTGAAAGATTTATGGAGGCACCGGAAGGCACTTATGATGCGATTCTGATGGATATGCAGATGCCGGTGATGAATGGTCTGGAAGCGACAAAGATGCTCCGCAAAATGGATCAGTACCATGGAAATACGATACCGATCATAGCCATGACAGCGAATGTTGCCAAAACGGATATGGACAAGTGTCTTGCGGCAGGGATGACAGGCCATCTGGCTAAGCCGCTGGATATTCATGCTTTGATCGCAGCGTTGGCGTCCGTCAGAAAAACGGGAAATGCAAAAATGGAGAAGAAGGATTAAACAATGGTAAAAGTATACTTGGTCGAGGATGAGATTATTATACGCCAGAGTATCAAGAACAGTATCGACTGGGAAAAAGAGGGGTATGAATTTGTCGGTGATGCCAGTGATGGTGAACTGGCATTGCCGGTGATTTTGAAGGAGAAGCCGGATATTCTGATCACGGATATCCGTATGCCGTTTATGGATGGACTGGAGTTAAGCCGTATGGTTAAGGCGGAACTGCCGGATATCAAGATTGTGATATTGAGCGGTTATGATGACTTTGAGTATGCCAAGCAGGCCATTAAGATCGGTGTAGCGGAATACCTGCTGAAACCGGTATCTTCAGCAGTTTTGCTGGAACATTTGTCGGAGATTGCCGAGAAAGTCAGAGATGAGCGGGAAGATCTGGCCTTGAAGAAAGTTTATTACCAGGAAATGCAGGAGAATGAAGAACTGATCAAGATGAAATTCCTGGGGGAATTGATATCGGGCAAATTGTCGCTGGCAGATGCCATGGAAAAAGGGAAGCGTTTCCATATGAATCTTAGCGGCCCTTTTTACAGGATTATTTTGTTCAAATTTATCCAGGAGGATCATGTGCAGGCAGAGCAGTCTGAGGCACTGGCCGAAGCCTATGAGGCTGTCGGCGGCTATGTTGACCGATTCAGGGATGTTTTTCGATTCCAGAGAGGAGTTGAAGGTTGGGCATTTCTTCTGACATCTGTGGAAGAAGACATGGAGACTCAGACAAAAGCCTTTATTGAGGGGCTGAAAGCAGTGATCGCACCTTTTGACACATTGACCTGGTTTGGCGGTATCGGCAGTGAGGTGGCGCGAATCCGTGAACTGCGATATTCATTCCGGGAGGCGGATAAGGCATTTGCCGGCCGTTTTGTGCAGGAACCGAATCAGATCATATCGGTTGAACAACTGAACTTTGAACAGCAGGACAATGAATTTGATGCCAATATTTTTGGTGAGATCAACCAGTTTAATCAAATTATTACCCGTTTCCTAAGCAATGGTTCTCTGGAGGAAGTGGAGAGTTTTGTCGGGGCATTATTTACGGAAATATCAGAGGATCATTTCCGATCGCTGATGATCAGGCAATATATTATCATGGACATTTATGCAACAGTTCTGACTTTCTGCAAGAAGCTGAGGAAAGATGCCGGAGTTGAAGGTGAAGTGTATGGTCAGTGGGAAGGTATCCGGGAGAATGAGAAAATCCTGAAGCTGGCCGTGACAACAGCAGAGTCAGTAGATGACATTAAAGATTACATCGGGACGCTGCTGGATCATGCCATTGAACTGCGCAATACGGTCAGCGGAAGACGGTATTCGGACATTATCCAGACAGCGAAGGAGCGGATTGAACAGGATTATATGTCGGAAGACATTTCGTTGAATTCCGTTGCGGCGGAAGTCTGCATGAGTCCAAGCTATTTCAGTTCCGTTTTCAGTAAGGAAATGGGCAAAACATTCATTGAGTATCTGACGGAAGTCCGCATGGAGAAGGCGAAACAGTATCTGGCCTGTTCATCTATGAAAACATCGGAGATCAGCTATGAAGTGGGCTACAAAGACCCGCATTATTTCAGCTATATTTTCAAGAAGACCCAGGGCTGCACGCCGAAAGAATACAGGGCAGCAAGAAAGGGGTAAAGGATGTTTAGATATAAGAAGCTTTCCCTGAACCGCAAGATTATGATGATCACTGCGGCGGCTATTGTACCGATGATCTGTCTTGTCTGTTATCTGCTTTGGACAATTTCCTATACGACTGGTGCGTATGCGGACATCACCAATAATGTGGCAAAGGCCAATGAATATGTCCGGGATTTCAAGGAACGGATTGACTACACCACTTACCTGGCGGTCATCAACAACAAGAAGATTGATGAGCTGGATGTGGGGACCGTGACGGTTAATGGTATTTTGACGGTGGATCCCTATGCCTATATCGATGAACTGAAAAGCGTCTGCAATGATCTGGCGCATTCTGCAACGGTTGAACTGAACAGAAGCCAGATGGTTCGCCTGAAGAATACATTGAATACACTGTCAAATTGTATTCATGAGCTGGAGAACAATATTGGCCGGGAGAATTCCTATGATCAGAATATGGCCACACTGGATAATGATGTTTATGCACTGACATCTCTGGTGCAGTCATGTATCCGTGACTATATTTATGCAGAAACGCTGAATTTCGATCAGATCAAAGCACAGCTGGATGAGAATAATCGGACAATTTTCTGTTTTACGATTCTGGCGTCGCTTCTTGTTGTTATTCTGACGGTAGGACTTTCTGTCAGGGCGGCTCGAAATATTACCGGTCCGATACGCAATCTTTGCATGTTAACCTGCAAAGTAGCCGGCGGTGATTTTACGGCACAGACGAAGGATGTGGAGTCAGGGGATGAAATTGCGCTGCTTATGGATAATTTCAACGATATGACCAAGGAGATCGGTCAGCTGGTGGAAGATATGAAGCGCAACCATGAGACACTGCGGCTAAGCGAGACGAAGCTTCTGCAGGCGCAGATCAACCCGCATTTCCTGTACAATACGTTGGATACAGCTGTATGGCTGGCGGAGGCGAAGCAGAATGATCAGGTAATCCGACTGCTGACTTATCTGTCTGATTTCTTCCGGACATCTTTGAGCAATGGGCAGAGTTTTATTACAATCCAGGAGGAACAGCGGCATATTGAAAGTTATCTGAAGATCCAGCAGTTCCGTTACCAGGATACGCTGGCTTACAATATTGATATAGACAAGGCGTTGTATAATTTTACGATCCCGAAGCTGCTTCTTCAGCCGTTAGTTGAGAATGCCCTGGTTCACGGGATCCGCGGCAAGCGAGGGAAAGGAACGATTTCTGTGACCGGTCGCCTGGAAGGGGATAATATTGTCTTCTGTGTGACGGATGACGGTGTAGGCATGGATGAAGAAAAACTGTATAATCTCAGGAAGGCTTCCGTGGACGGAAGTACCCAGTCAGCCAATATAGCGGCCTTTGGTGTGGGCAACGTCAATGAGCGGATCCATATTTATTATGGTGAAAATTATGGTTTATTTTTCAAAAGTCAACCGGATGTGGGCACCACAGCAAGGATTGTGATACCAACCAGAAATGTTTCATAAAAAAATATACTTTTATCATAAAAAAGTACACTTTTTTTGAATGGGTCAAAATATTCACAAAAAGTTCAAAAAATATTAACCTAAAAAAAAGAATCCTCTGTTTCCAAAATTATGGGAATAAGGTATGCTTTTCATATAAGATACTTATTGTTTCATAACTAGGAGGAGAAGAGTTTATGAAGAAGAGATTTTTAGGGGTATTATTGTCAGTAGCTATGGTTGCTGCAGTATTAGCAGGCTGTGGCTCATCAGGTGCTAAAGAAACAGCAGCACCTGCAGGCAGCGAAACAGAAGCTGCAAGCGAAGCAGCATCTGGTGAAACAGAAGCAGCAGGTAACACAGGTGACGTGATCACAGTTGGTTTTTCACAGGTTGGTGCAGAATCTGACTGGCGTACAGCTAACTCAGAATCTATGAAATCTACATTCAGCACAGAAAACGGTTACAACTTAATCTTCGATGATGCTCAGCAGAAACAGGAGAATCAGATCGCAGCAATCCGTAACTTCATCCAGCAGGAAGTTGATTACATTGTTCTTGCACCTGTAACAGAATCCGGTTGGGATACAGTTCTTCAGGAAGCTAAAGATGCAGAAATCCCGGTTATCATCGTTGACCGTATGGTAAACGTTTCTGATGACAGCCTTTATACAGCTTGGGTTGGTTCAAACTTCAAACTGGAAGGTCAGAAAGCTTGCGAATGGTTAAAACAGTACGCAGCAGCTAAGAACATGAGTGAAGTTAACATCGTAGATATCCAGGGTACAATCGGCGCATCCGCTCAGATCGGACGTACAGAAGCCCTCAACGAAGCAGTAGAAGCTAATGGCTGGAATCTGTTAGCTCAGCAGACAGGTGAATTCACACAGGCTAAAGGCCAGGAAGTTATGGAATCTATGCTGAAACAGTATGACAACATCAACGTTGTATACTGCGAGAACGATAATGAAGCATTTGGTGCAATCGAAGCTATCAAAGCAGCTGGTAAGACAGTTGGTCCTGACGGTGACATTCTTGTAATGTCCTTCGATACAACAAAACAGGGTATTACAGATACATTATCAGGTGATATCATTGTTAACACAGAGTGTAATCCTCTTCATGGCCCACGTGTAGAACAGATTATCAAACAGCTTCAGGCTGGCGAAACACCAGAGAAACAGGCATATGTAGAAGAAGGTATCTACGCTCATGGTTCTGATGTAGCATCCGTTTCAATCGATGGTACAGATTATGAAGTTACAGAAGTAACACAGGACGTTGTAGACGCTCGTGCATACTAAAATTTATAGGAATTAATTTTCCGGGAACATAATGATTGGCGTGGTAGAAAGAGGCAGAAGCCTGGAATGGTGCCACGCCAATTTTGTGCTTATACGTTACATGTCAACTTACCCGAAATGGGAGAGATTTTAGAGAGAGAATTTGAAAGCAGGTGAATGCTATATGTCCAATGATGTTGTTTTAAGTATGAGAGATATCTCGAAAACATTTCCGGGTGTCAAAGCATTGCAGCATGTAGATTTTACGCTTCGCAAAGGTGAAATCCATGCGTTAATGGGAGAGAACGGAGCCGGCAAGTCCACACTGATCAAGGTGCTTACCGGAGTACATAGTTTAGACGGCGGTGAGATCAGAATAGCGGGTTCTGATGCACCGATTATCAATAAATCCCCGCAGGATGCCCAGAGCCACGGTATCAGTACCGTGTATCAGGAAGTTAATCTTTGTCCGAATCTGTCAGTGGCGGAGAACCTTTTTATCGGACGTGAGCCGAGAAAGTTTGGTCTTATTGACTGGCATACAATGAATAAGAAAGCAACAGAGCTCTTGAAGAGTCTGGATATTGATGCAAGAGCAACTGATAAATTAGAGGAATGTTCTCTGGCGAAGCAGCAGATGATTGCCATTGCCAGAGCGGTAGATATGAAGTGCCAGGTTCTGATTCTGGATGAACCGACATCTTCTCTGGATGATGAAGAAGTTGAGAAACTTTTCGTATTGATGAGACGTCTTCAAAAAGAAGGCGTTGGTATTATCTTTGTTACGCATTTCCTTGAGCAGGTATATGCGGTCTGTGACCGGATTACTGTTCTTCGAAATGGTACACTGGTTGGAGAGTATCCTGTAAAGGAACTGCCTAGAGTAGAACTGGTTGCCAAGATGATGGGCAAGAACTTTGATGATCTGGCAGATATCAAGGGAGATCATAAAGTACTTGAGAAGTTTGAACCGGTTATCGAAGCTGAACAGGTTGGAAGAAAAGGCAGTATCAAACCGTTTGATTTTGTTGTCAACAAAGGTGAGGTTGTGGGCCTGACAGGACTTCTGGGTTCCGGACGTTCCGAACTGGTGCGTGCCATTTACGGTGCGGACAAGCCGGATACAGGTAAGATCAAGGTCAACGGCAAGGAAGTGAAGATCAATTCTCCGCTGGATGCCATGAAACAGGGTATGGCTTATCTGCCTGAGGACAGAAAGAAAGATGGTATCCTTGCTGATCTGTCTGTACGTGAGAACATCATTATCGCACTTCAGGCGAAGAGAGGCATGTTCCATCCGATGAGCAGAAAAGAGATGGAGGAAGCCGCAGACAAATATATCGATATGCTGCAGATTAAGACAGCCAGCAGAGAGACACCGATCAAGAGTCTTTCCGGTGGTAACCAGCAGAAGGTGATTATCGGCAGATGGCTTCTGACCAATCCGGATTATCTGATCCTGGATGAGCCGACACGAGGTATCGATATCGGTACAAAGACTGAGATCCAGAAACTGGTGCTTGACCTGGCCGACCAGGGCATGGCCGTTACATTTATTTCTTCCGAAGTTGAGGAAATGCTTCGTACATGTTCACGTATGGGTGTTCTCCGAGACGGCAAGAAGGTCGGCGAGATTTCCGGCGACCAGCTGACACAGGAAGGCGTTATGAAAGCAATAGCAGGAGGTGACAGCAATGAATAAGAATTCGATTAAGAAAATAACATCCATGCGCTTGTTTTTGCCAATCGTATGTCTGGTTGCTGTTTTATTAGTGAATTTGATTACGACACCGGGATTCTTCAAGATTTCCATTAATAATGGTGTTTTATATGGTTACATTGTGGACGTTGTCAACCGTGCATCCGAGCTGGTTATTCTGGCTGTCGGTATGACACTGGTTACGGCTGCTTCCGGCGGTCAGGATATCAGTGTTGGTGCAGTTATGGCTGTTGCAGCAGCTGTCTGCTGTCAGATCCTTTCCGGTGGTGAAGTATCTGTTACTGAGCTGGCTGCTCCGATGGGTCTGGCAATTATTGCAGCTATTCTGGCTTCTGCACTCTGCGGTGCCTTTAATGGTTTCCTTGTAGCCAAGATGAATATTCAGCCGATGGTTGCCACACTGATTCTGTATACAGCAGGACGTGGTATCGGACAGCTGATCACAGCAGGTCAGATTACATATGTCCGTGTGGATTCTTATAAGGTATTTGGTGGTTATATCGGCAAGATTCCTGTACCGACACCGATTTTCCTGGCGATTATCGTTGTTATCATTGTGAATCTGATCCTGAAGAAAACAGCCCTTGGTCTGTATATTGAAAGTGTTGGTATCAATGGTACGGCTTCCAGACTGGTTGGTCTGAATTCAACACTGATCAAATTCCTGACATACGTGATCTGTGGTGTGTTGGCAGGTATCGCAGGTGTTATCGCATCCAGCCGTATTTATTCAGCCGATGTCAACAACATTGGCCTGAACCTTGAAATGGATGCCATCCTTGCAGTTGCTCTTGGCGGCAATGTACTGGGCGGCGGTAAGTTCAGTCTGATGGGCTCCGTTATCGGTGCTTATACGATCCAGGCTCTGACAACAACGCTTTATGCGATGAATGTTAAAGCCGATCAGCTGCCGGTTTACAAGGCCATCGTTGTCGTTATTATTGTTACACTGCAGAGCCCTGTATTCCAGAGTTTCATTGCAAAACAGCGTGCAAAAAAAGCTGCAGCAGCAGTAGAGGGAGGTAAATAATCATGGCTAAGTTAAAAACAACCACAGATTCAAACAGAAAGATTAACGGCAATACCTTCCTTTTGATTATCACAATTGCACTTTTTGCGATCATGTATATCGCAGGTATGGTTATTTTCGCAGATAAGGGGTTTGCAAAACCACAGATGTTTCTGAACCTGTTCATTTCCAATGCCGGTCTGCTGGTTATTGCAGTTGGTCAGACGATCGTTATGATTACAGGCGGTATTGATATCTCTGTTGGTTCCATTACAGCGTTAGTTTGTATGGTTATGGCCAATCAGATGGAGAATCACGGCATGAGTGCTTATGCAGCGATTGCGGTAGCACTGCTCATTGGTCTGGCTTTCGGTATTGTACAGGGCTTCCTGATTTCTTATCTGGAGATCCAGCCATTCATTGTCAGCCTGGCAGGTCTGTTCTTTGGCCGTGGTATGACTTCCATGGTCAGCACAGAGATGATTTCTATCAAGAATGAAACATTCCTTGCATGGGCTAATGCAAAGATTTATCTGCCGTTTATCGGTTCTTACAGTAAGAGCGGGAAGTTCCATCCGGCTTACATTTATCCGACAGTTATTATTGCTCTGATTATCGTAGCGATTATCGCAGTTGTTATGAAATATACCAAATTCGGCCGTGAAGTTTACGCTGTGGGCGGCAATGCACAGAGCGCGTTAATGATGGGTCTGAATGTTAAGAGAATCAAATTTAAAGCTTATGTGCTTGAAGGTCTGCTTGCAGGCTGCGGCGGTTTCTTATTCTGCTTAAACAGCTGTGCAGGTTTCGTAGAACAGGCCAAAGGTCTTGAAATGGATGCTATTTCTGCATCCGTTATCGGCGGTACACTGTTAAGCGGTGGTGTGGGTACACCATTCGGAACCATCTTCGGTGTTCTGATCAAAGGTACCATCACAAGCTTGATCACCACACAGGGTACATTGTCCAGCTGGTGGGTACGTATCGTACTTTCCGCACTGCTTTGCTTCTTCATCGTATTACAGGCAATTTTTACCCGCATGAAGAAGAAAAACGCTTAACATTGACTTAAGCATGCGCAGAAATTCAGGTAAGAAATATGTCTGCACGGCAGACCTGAATTCCGCGCCAAGTTTCGTATATACTCAACTTGAACATACACAGAAAGGAATTAAAAACATGTTAAAGGTGAAAAATTATCAGTTCTGGTTTTGTACAGGTTCACAGGATCTGTACGGTGATGAGTGCCTGTCCCATGTGGCAGCACATTCCAAAGAAATCGTAGAAAAACTCAATGCATCAGGCAATCTTCCATATGAGGTTGTATGGAAACCAACCCTGATCACCAATGAATTAATCCGTAAAACGATGAATGAGGCCAATATGGATGATAATTGTGCCGGCATTATCACATGGATGCATACTTTTTCACCGGCAAAATCCTGGATCCTCGGCCTTCAGGAACTGAGAAAACCTTTGCTTCATCTGCATACACAGTATAATCGTGAAATCCCATACGATACCATTGATATGGATTTTATGAATGAGAATCAGGCAGCTCACGGTGACAGAGAATACGGTCATATTTTTTCCCGTCTCCATATGGAACGTAAGGTGATCATGGGCTACTGGGAAGACAAAGCCACGCAGGACAGAATCGGTTCCTGGATGCGTACAGCCGTAGGTGTTCTTGAGAGCAGTCATATCCGTGTGATGCGTATCGCTGACAATATGAGAAATGTTGCGGTTACAGAGGGCGATAAGGTTGAAGCGCAGATCAAATTCGGCTGGGAAGTGGATGCTTATCCGGTAAATGAAATCGCAGAAGCAGTGAAAGCTGTTTCAAAGGCAGATATTGATGCACTGGTAGAAGAATACTACAGCACATATAATATTTTACTTGAAGGCAGAGATGAGAAGGAATTCCGCCAGCATGTGGCTGTTCAGGCCGGTATTGAAATCGGTTTTGAACGTTTCCTTGAGGAAAAGAATTATCAGGCTATTGTTACGCACTTTGGTGACTTAGGTGCCCTGCAGCAGCTTCCGGGTCTGGCTATCCAGAGACTGATGGCAAAAGGCTATGGTTTCGGTGCGGAAGGCGACTGGAAGACAGCAGCCATGGTACGTCTGATGAAGATCATGACAGAAGGCATGAAGGGTGCCAAAGGTACATCCTTTATGGAAGATTATCCATACAATCTTGTACCGGGCAAAGAAGGCATCCTTCAGTCCCATATGTTGGAAGTTTGCCCGAC
>JABLTN010084588.1_pt1 | contig 27207 bp, 19 predicted proteins | sample 7160141 | NCBI WGS metagenome assembly JABLTN01 (sample SAMN14651226, study PRJNA627086) | human gut metagenome | isolation source: feces | host: Homo sapiens | reverse complement strand
TAGCTGCGCGAGCCCGACGCGTTGCATGCCACGATGCCGCCAAGCGCTGCCGATGCCTCGGTCGGGTCGGGCGCGAAAAACTGCGCGGGTGCGGCTTTGAACTGCGACAACGCATCGATGCTTTCATCACTCCAGCCCGCCGTGTCGAAATTTGCCTTCTGCAGCATGTCGCGCAGCTCCATGAGCGAAAGGCCCGGTTGCACGCGCACAAAGAAGCGGCCGTCGGAGCCGCGGCGCATGCCGAGCACGCGGTTCATGCGCGACGCGTTCAGCACGCAACCGCCATGGGGAACCGCGCCAGCCGCCAAGCCGGAACGCGCGCCCTGCACGGTGACAGGCACACCTGTGGCATGCAGGGCGCGCAACGCATCACGCACATCGGCTTCCGATTCAGGGAACACGATACTTTCCGCAGAACCCACACTGCGCGATTCGTCGCGCAGGTACTCTTCAAACTCATCAGTGCAGGGCACGATTTCTGCCATAGGTTCCCCCTTCGGAGCTTTCTTCAGCTTTTTGCAGGAATGTTCACCATAGCGCATTAACGGACGATGCGGAATGGCCGAGAACAAAGCGGCGAGCAAGGCGGCCTTGACATCGCCCGACGGCGCCCTGCGGCGCTCAGCGACAATACCGCTGGCCATTGTCTACGCCGATAGCACTCGCCACCCGCGGTGGCGCCGATGACACCCGACATCTATCCCCTGCGCCGACGCCTCATGTTTATCAACCATTCTCGCCAACCCCGTAGCAGCTTCGTTCCGACGCGTACTTTCCAGGGCGCCTCGAAGCGGTTCACAAGGAAGACGCTACCCTTAAATCACGACGCCGTTGCAGTGGTCGATTTCATGCTGGACGATCTGTGCGTCAAAACCCGAGAACGACTTTTTGCACGGCGTGAACGACGCGTCGAGATAAGCGACTTTAATGCGCCTGTAGCGCGTACACAGACGCGAACCCTCGAGCGACAGGCAGCTTTCCTCGGTTTGGTACTCGCCCGACGCTTCCACGATTTCGGGGTTATACATGAGCACCGCGCCGCCCGCGCACGCGGCCACAATGACGCGCTTGCGCACGCCAATCATATTCGCCGCGAGCCCCACGCATTCGTGCGCATGCGCCGCAAGCGTGTCGAGCAAATCTTGGCCCACGGCAGCATCGGCGGGCGTGGCATCGACGCTCGGCGTCGAGAGCAGTGCGGGGGACTTTACGATAGGGCGAATCATAGAGAATCCTTTCAAGTGGTCGCATGCAGAAATACGGAAGCGCGATTCATCAGGGAAAACGATAGCAAAAAGAAGTATGGAAACGATAGCAACAGCGATGGGCGGTCGACAATCAGCGGCGTCAATCGGCAATCGTCAACGTTAATCGGAAATCAGCGACAAGCCGAGCACTCGCAGCAGAAAGAACAATATCGCAAGCACTCCGCGAATCGTTCGGAGTTTCCGCCAACTACTCGCGTCTCAACTCGCACGCCTTCGATTTCGATGGCGAATCCTCGCCACAATTCGAAACCGCCCAGCAAATCGCCTTCGCCATGCGTACATCGGGCTCTTTGAAATGGTTGCCCGGATTGCTTTCGAAAGCAGTTTGGACGCCTTTCGCCTCAAAGGCAGCGACAACGCGCTGCGTGCCGTCGGCCACGCCGCGCAAAAGGCGGCTCGGCGTGCGCGCCTCCTTCGACCCAAGCGAGAAGTATGCACACCGCAGCGGACGCTCGAACCCGCCGGCCTCGACGTATTCCGCGAAGTTTGGGTACCACATCGAGCCTGACGCGCTCGCAACCGCATCAAACAGGTCGGTTTGAAACGGCGCCCACGTGGCGAACAGCCCCGCAAGCGAATAGCCGGCGATACAACGATGGGCGGGGCGCACTCCAAGCCGCGCTTCCGTCTTCTGCACGATTTCCGAAAGCGCTTCAAGCTGGCGCTTCGCATGCCCCGCAAACGGCGCGTCATCGGCGAAAATTCCCGGACATTCCCATGGCGTGAGCATGTCGTTCCATTGGGAGACATGAATCGCGACCAGCACAAACGGCGGGCATCCCAATTCCGCGCACCGCTTCAACACGGCATCGCTTTCGTCTTGGATTTCGTGCATGTATATAAACGGCACGCGCGATTCGACAGCGTTGGGCGCGACGCTCGCGTCGCCAAAAGCCGCGCAGGTCTCATCGCCAAAGGCCGTAACCGTTACGCGCTCGCCCGCTATGTTCAACGTCGTTTTCATACCCTGCATAATAGCCCATTCGAGGTTCAACCTCACGAGCGTTCCCTAGGACCAACGCGGAACATTCGCCACGCCACATTGGTGAACGCGAGGCATTCTCTATGCCATATTGGCTGGCGTGCAACGGCCCAGGCCGCCTCGGCGGGCACGGACATTCGCCATATCACCTCAGCAGACGCGGCATTCGCCACGCTACGTTTGACCATAAACGGCGTTCGCGCGACGCCGCCAAACGACGCGTTCGCGCAAACGCTGGCAAACGAGGCGCATCGCATGGGCCAGCGAAGACCTCTTTTTTTTCTTACCCTTTTTGTCCCTTCGCCCCGACTGCGCCGTCGCCCAACTTCCCCTTCTTCGCCACCCTCGCCTTTTTCGGCGCAAAATCTCGCTCGTAGCCAGGCACGTTCATGCTCGATATCGCCCACAAATAAGGCTCGCCACGCTGCCATAAGGACTATATCGGCGCCGATACCGCTCGAACATCCCACGCGTCACCTTGCGGTGGTGGTACACCATGCGCATTCCGCGATGAATTGCCAAATCGCCGTAGCTCAGAATATCGGGGCGGCCCAAGCAAAAAAGCAGCAGCATTTCGACGGTCCAAACCCCAACGCCTTCGAGCAAGGAAAGCGCCGCGATGGCTTCGGCGTCGTCCATCTCGCGCACCGCATCCAAATCGAATTGCCCCGAAGCGACCTTTTCGGCGCAACTTTTTATGTACCGTGCCTTCGTAAACGTGATGCCGCACGCCTGCAGCCCTTCTTCGGTGGCAGCGCACACCGCAGAGGGCGTCACCTCGCCCAAGCGTTCCCGCATGCGATTCCAGATGGTCGCCTGAGCTGCAGTCGAAATTTGCTGGCCGATAATCTGATGCACGATTGCCGAGAACAAATCGTCTTCGTCCATTTCTCGGCGCACAACGCCCACCGCATCAATCGCAGCGCCGAGCTTTTTGTCTTTCGCCTTGAGGTATTCAATGGCGTCGGTGGCATATTCGAAATAGCGAGCCAACGTGAACGCCTCCTTGCGACTTGCGGAATACGGAATCGAAAGCGCGAAGCCGCCATCGTGCTTCTATCTGGCGCCTTTCGGGTCTCCATCGGGCCAATTATCGAGTCTTTTATCGGAGCGCCCATTGAGGACCTTGTTGAGTCCTCTTATCGGAACGCACGGCGAAAACCGCAATTGAAGCTCCGGCGCCAATGCCGTCGAAAGCCTCGCTCTAAGCGATTCCGTGCGACCCAAGTGAACGGAGCCGGCAGTTTCCTATTGGTTGCCCGAAATGAGGAGCGCCTCCGGCGGAACGCCCCAAGCCCCCTTCAAGGCAAGGACGAACGACCATCAGGGGGCGCCCAATCGACGCCCCTGGACTTGCCCGCATCTTAAGGCAACGCGTCAAGCGATTACCGCCGAGCCTTGCTGGCGACTGCCTTGGGCCGCAAGGGAGCTACAGCTCGATGCGACCGAACTTCGCAAGCAGCTCGCTTGCCGCGGTGCACGACGGACAGTTGCAATACTTCGCGCCGGCCTCCTTGCGCTTGAGCTGCTCGGCGAGCATTGCCGCAGCGGCCTCCTCGCCCATGAGCTGCTTTGCGGGGCCTTCGGCAAACGCAATCACGCCGTCGATAGTCGTGGGACGACCCTCGAGCACGTCAAGCAGCTTGTCGGTAGCGGCCGCAACGGCTTCATCGCTCGCATCCGCCGCAACGGCAGCCTCCCATGCGGCTGCTGCGTCTTTGGTGACCTGTGTGCTTGCATCATTGGTCGCGAGCACTTCGGCACGCTCGGCCACGTAATCGAACAATTCCTTTTCCATGGAAAGCCCCCTTCTTCGGTATTCATTACGCTTTGCATGATAGTGCTTGCATGCTGGCCCAACGACGAGAGGCAGACCATTCCGCCATGGAAATAGTCGCACCGCTCGAACGCATTCCCATATAGTTCATGCGTATTCCCATATGCTTCCATACCACATGGGCCATGCGCATTCCCATATGTATACCGCATGAATCAAATCGCGCATCCGCCTAGCAGCACGGGACGGGGATACACGCCCCATACCACATGAGCCGAATGAATGCCCATGCCAGAAAATGCCTCAATGGGGCCTCACTGCAGCGATTCGAACTCTATATGGCAGGAAACGCCAGAATGGGGCCCGTTTTCCCTTCGCGCTCAATTGCAACTACGACAAGCGGATTAAGAAAGCCCAGGTCAAAGATTTAAGCAGCCGGCCATGGAGGCTCAGAATCGAGCTTTTCTTCCTTATTTCTCATGCAATGAGGCCCCTTTCTGGCATTTTGCGCCAGAAGGTCCCAAAATCGCTGCACTGCATGCGGGCGCACCATGCTGCACGAGCTTCCGCGCAGCGCGCAAGTTGCGCCTAAAGGCAAAACGCCTCTTATTCCAGGTCTTGCACGAATGGCGAAAACGAATTCCTAAAGCCCGTGCAATAGCGCATGCGGCATCGTCAAGCAAATCCGCCGAAGAAACCTGGCCATTGGTCACCGTGATTACCGAGAAGCCCATCGCTTGCAACGCGTTGCGTCGCTCGGCATCGCTCGAGATGCCAGCCGCGGAAGTATGGAACGCATCGCTATCGTATTCGACATCGAGGCGGGCGCTCTGCCAAAACAGGTCGAGCACGAAGAACTTTCGAGGCGTGCACTTGCGACCCTCGCCAACCACATCAACCCGATAGTTCATCATCGGCAGCGGCAAGCCGTAACCACCCAACGTTTGCTTGGCGCAGAGCAGAGCGACAAGCTCCGACTCGGCGGGCGACGCCGATTTATCAACCGAAAAACCGAGCGCTTTTTTCGCTTTCGCATTTCCAGGATACGATACGGTCGAAGACGCAAACGACAAAAGAGACGCAACGCTTGAAACGGGTTTCGCAGAGACGAAATCAGAGCCATCGGGCTTCATTGAATACAACCCGCACAGTTCGCACGCAACAAGCGCAAGAGCTTCTACCGATAAGGAGCGAGCAAGTTGGAGAAACAGCGCCTCGGGCGACAGCACGAACGTCTTTTCGTCGATGCGCATCGCTTTTCCCGCGAAACATGCATCACAAATATCGTGGCACACAACCCCAGGTCTGTTCCTTTTGCCATTTCGCGCCGAAATCGCAATGTGAATCGGTTGCTGGAACGGTAAAAACACTTCGCTCGTCCATGGCTCGTCGAGCAGAGACGCGATTTCGCTCCGGTTCGTTTTTGCGGGCAGCGCAACGCGGGCCGCACGAGGCTTCGGGCGAAGCCCACATCGCACGGCCCTCCAGTACTGGAGCGCGCTTATATGTGCAAGGCAAATAGTCATACGGAAGACTCTAACGCGAAAACCTTGCCGAATTCTTGTCTGAAGGCCGCAAGATTCGTGCCCTAAAACTGCAGAATCCGTGCTCGAACGCCGCGATTTTCATGTTTGAAAGCGACGTTTTTCATGTCCGAATAGCACGAAAACCATTTCCAAGCACCGCGAAAATCATGCTCGATAGCTGCGGGATTCACGCAGAAAATCAACCCGAGCGTTGTCGACCCCCGCGGAATCACACGCAGATGTCGCCTCGCTCCCGCGAATCCGCAACTCGACAGCGCCGTACCGCCAGCCATCATCGTCGCGCTCCGGGCAGCGGCGCTATGGCGCCGGGCGCCGGGCAACAACCCCTCATCACTAAGCGGCACCGTTGGCCAATGGATCGCATTGCCGGCTATTGGACGGCGTCGCTGCGATAGTGTGAGCCGCAGCTTTCTTTGCGCGCGAGCATTGCCGCAACCGTCGCGCTTGCTGTTTCGAGCTGTAAGCGAATTCTCATAGTGGCAGCAATCGACGCGGCATCGGAACACGGCGAAGATGAAGGCGCGAACCCCGACGCGGACATAAGCTCAGAAGCAGGCTCAGATTCAGACCAAAACGAGGCCACAGGCGCACAAACCGCTTCCCCAACGCGTTCCTGAAGAGCGGAAATCACATTTGCAGCCGCCTTAAGCCCGTCGGCATCGCGGGAAATCATGCAATGCGTCGACATCGTTTCGCGCAATTCGCGAAGCGCCGCGCCGCTTGCAGAATATGCGCGTTCCTCGACTTCAAACGAAACCGACCCACAGCGCGACCGGAAACGAGAGCCTCCTGCGCAACGGCCGTTGCGGGAATCGCTTTTGGTCGCGATTCCTTCCGCATCGGAATCTCTGCAGCTTCCCACATCGAGCCCGCGACCCGAAGCCAGTGTGCCCACGCTTGCGAAACCGGAGGTTTCGCTGCGCGCATTCGCGCCCCCGCCCGCGCACTCGCCCACAAACCCCCTCGCGAATTTCGCCGCGGCAACGCCCGCGCGGCGGCCAAAAACCAACGCATTCGCACTCGCGAGGCCGCCAATCCTATCGGCACCGTGCATACCGCCCGTGCATTCGCCGGCCGCGAACAGGCCCGGCACGCCGCACGAGCCATGCTCGTCAATCGCGATGCCGCCGTTCGACGCGTGCGCATACGGAGCGATGCACACAGGAGCGCTCGCCGAAACGCCGCATTCCCGCTCGAGCCACCCGGAAAACGTGCGCACGAATTCCGGCGAGCCATCACCCACGTCGCACGCGATTTCCATGCCCTCATCGCCGCACGCCTCCATGGCGAAATCGAGCGGCGCACCGGCTCGCTCGCACGAAAACGGCCCATGCTCGCTGCGAGCCTCAAGAACATCGCGCGCGATCGGCTCGCCCGACGCGTCCCAGGCACGCGCGAACCGAAACGCCTTCTCGTTGAACACGATGTTGCGCCGCGGCGCCACGAGCCCCGGCATGATTTGCATGAATTCCAAATTCACCAAGCGAGCGCCGCAGCGCACGGCAATCGCCTGAACCGTCGCGGAATTGCCCAAAGCAGAAAGGCTGCGCTTGTAAAGCCCGGCCACGCCGCCTCCCGCGAGCACGATTGCCCCACACGACACCGCGCGAAAGCGTTTGACCGAACGGTCGAAGAACAGCGCGCCGCGTGCACATCCACCATCCATGGCAATGTCGAGCAGCTCGCACCCGTCGAAGCGAACAACTCCCCCTTCGCAAAGGGCCCGGCCGAAACCGCGCTCCATCGAATCACGTTCAAGGCCACGCCACATACGCAGCGAATGGTCGAAGCAGGGAATGTATTGCGGCTCATCGGGATTCGCAGGTCGCTTCAAAGAAACGCCCACCGCTTCAAGCGCGGCGATAGCCTCGGGGATACCCCGCACGAACGAGTCGACGAGCGCCGCATTGGCAGCGCCGCGGCCGACGTGCAGAATCGTCTCGACCATATCGTCGATATCGGCCGCGTTGCGAGGCCCGACAAGCCCCAAGCCCCACGTTCCTGGATAGAAACTCGAGCCGGAAAAGACGCCCGACGCACTCGCGAGGCACACCGAAGCACCAGCGCGTGCCGCCTCGACCGCCGCGCAGCATCCGGCAATGCCACCGCCAACGACGACCACGTCAAACGATGATTCCGATTCGATATGCACGATTCCCTCCTGAGCCGCACGCGCGATCCGCTTTTTGCCAAAGGGGATAATAGCGTTTCCAACAAACGAACTCGCCCGCGCGACACATTCGGCGACACCTCAACAAATACATCGCTCGCAACGCTTAAAGCTCGCGAAAGCATACGAAACTCCCGACGAATGAAACTCGGACGAAACAAAAACCGTGCACTGGTCGCGGAATTTCCAACAAATGTAAATCGGCTCGACGACAAACCGGCCATCAACGGAAAACGACACTTTAGCGCATTAGAGTGTTGACGTGTGCGATTTCGCCGCTATACTAAACGCATTCCGCGACCAATCGGGAACCGTGCGCGACGAAATGAACGCCCACGGCACACCGAGCGAAGGTCGCGCACGTCGCCCGCTTCCTCGGGCCGAGTTTTGGAAGGAGCACGCGTGAGCAACGCCGCCGCACATACCTGCGCAGCCGCCGCCGGCTTCTTCTGCCATGCCCACACGGGCCGCTACCCCGAGCACCTCTATTCCTATCGATACCTCTAGCGCACGAGGGCCGCTCGTCGCGTCGCACGCCAGCGTCGCGTACAGCAACAGCCGTCGTGTGCGCCTCCATGTCCGCGTAATTTTGCGCATTTGGGCATGGTCCGGTTTCTCAATAAGGGGCGAATAGGGCAAACGGGTGCCCCGTCGAGAAATCGGTTCGCGCCCAAACGCGCAAGACCGATTGGAAATTCCAATGATCGCAAAAATCACCATGGTGCTCGCCTTCGCGGCAATCGCCATCATCATCGGCATCCTGTGCCAAAAACACGCCGGCAGCGTGACCGGCTTCATTCTGGGCGGCCGCAACGTAGGCCCCTGGCTTTCCGCGTTTGCATTCGGCACGTCGTACTTCTCGGCCGTCATCTTCGTCGGCTACGCCGGTCAATTCGGATGGAAATACGGCCTGTCGGCCACGTGGGTAGGCATCGGCAACGCCATTTTGGGCAGCCTGCTCGCCTGGTGGGTGCTCGGCCCCCGCACGCGCGAAATGACGCAGCGCCTGGGTGCTGCCACCATGCCCGAATTCTTCGGCAAGCGCTACCACAGCCGCGCGCTGCGCATCGCCGCCGCCGCCATCATCTTCGTGTTCCTCATTCCCTACACCGCGAGCGTCTACAACGGCCTGTCGCGCCTATTCGGCATGGCGTTCGGCCTGCCGTACGAGGCATGCGTCATCGGCATGGCGCTTATCACCTGCATTTACGTGGTACTCGGCGGCTACATGGCCACCGTGGTGAACGACTTTCTGCAGGGCATTGTGATGCTGTTCGGCATCACCGCCGTAATTTGCGCCGTGCTCGCCGGCAATGGCGGCTTCTCACAGGCGGTCATCGACCTGTCGCACGTGCAAGCCGAAACGAACCCCGATTTGCAAGGCGCGTTCGTGAGCATGTTCGGACCCGATTTGCTCAACCTGCTCGGCGTTGTGGTTCTCACGAGCCTCGGTACGTGGGGCCTTCCGCAAATGGTGCAGAAGTTCTACGCCATCAAAAGCGGCCCCGCCATTAAACAGGGCGCCATCATCTCAACGATTTTCGCTATGGTCGTCGCCGGCGGCAGCTATTTCCTCGGCGGCTTCGGACGCCTGTACTCGGGCCAGATCGAGATGTCGGCCACAGGCACGCCCATCTACGACTCCATCATCCCCACTATGCTTTCCACTTTGTCCGATTTGCTCGTCGGTCTCGTAATCGTGCTCGTGCTTTCGGCCTCGATGTCGACCTTGAGCTCGCTTGTGCTCACCTCGTCGAGCACGCTCACGCTCGACCTGTTGAAAGACAACGTCGTGAAGAACATGGATGAGAAGCGTCAACTTACATGGATGCGCGGCCTGCTCGTAGCGTTCGTGGCCATTTCCGCAATCATCGCGCTCGTGCAGTACAGCTCTTCGATCACGTTCATCGCGCAGCTCATGTCCATCAGCTGGGGCGCGCTGGCGGGCGCCTTCCTCGGTCCCTTCCTGTGGGGCCTGTACTCCAAGCGCATCTCGAAGGCCGCCGTGTGGACGAGCTTCATCGTGGGCGTAGGCTTGACCAGCGGAAACATGATTGCGGGCTTCTTCGGCCATGCGCTTATCGCAAGCCCCATCAACTGCGGCGCGCTCGCAATGCTGCTCTCGCTCGCGATTGTGCCGCTCGTGAGCCTGGCTACCAAGCCGGTCGATTTCGACATGGACATCGCGCTGCCGAGCCGCAAGAGCGCGACCGACCGCGAAATCGAAGCCGAGGCGCGCGCGGAGGGTCTGGAGGAAATGGAGCCGCTTGCGTAAAAGGCGCGCGGAAACTCCCATTCAACGAACGATGGATTCGAGATGCTTGCAACACGCACGAAACAGAGAGGCGTCGGCGAAGCCATACAATGGCTCGCAGAGTTTCCCGAACGCAAGGCATTCCATGAGCGAACCAACCACCTGCATACCAGCCGTCAACGCTTCACCCGCAAGCGCACCGCCTTCCGGCGCACGCACCATATGGAATCACTGTGCCGCGAACTGCGGCGGGCGGTGCGCCCTGCGCTTCGATATCGAAGCAGACCGAGTCACACGCGTAGGTTCGTGCGCGGCCGAAACGCCCGACGGCACGCCCCTGCCCCAAGCCTGCGTACGCGGACGCCGCATGATCGCCTGGGCCGAAAGCCCGCTGCGCCTGAAATGGCCGCTCAAACGCACGGGGCCGCGAGGATCGGGCCTCTACGAGCGCATCACGTGGGACGAGGCAATCGATATCGCATCGAGCAAGCTGCGCGATACCATCGACCGCTTCGGCAACGACGCCGTGTTCATCTCCTACGGCACAAACGCTAACTGCACCACCGCGCGCCCCTTCAACAGGCTCATGAACTGCCTGGGTGGCTACCTATCGCGCTACAACGACTACTCATGCGCGCAGGCCACCTGGGCCGCGAAATACTGCTTTGGAATGAAGCCCGACGACGGCAGCTCCTTTGAACAGGCGTTTTCGGCCGACCTCGTGATCGCCTTCGGCGCGAACCCCACTGTCGCCAACGACGGCGGCGCAAACATCGGCGCGCAATGGCGGCGCCTGGCGAAGCAAGAGGGCACGCGCATCATTGTCATTGACCCGCGCAAGACCGAATCGATCATGGGCAACGTCGAATGGTTGCCCATCACGCCCGGCACCGATGCGGCGCTTGTGGCGGCGATTGCGTGGGAACTTATCCAGAAGAATGCCGTTGACCTGGACTTTCTGCATGCATACTGCGTCGGCTTCGACGAAACGACCATGCCGGAAGCTTTCCGCGGCAAGCATATGTCGTATCACGACTACGTGACAGGCGAAGGCTATGACCGCATCGCGAAAACGCCCGAATGGGCCGAAGGCATTTGCGGCATCGCGGCGAGTGACATTCGTTCGCTTGCGCACAGCATCGCATACGCCCGACGCCTCCACGTGCTGTCGGGTTGGGGTCCGCAGCGGCGCAGCAACGGCGAATGGAGCGCTTGGGCGGCCATGGCGTTGCCGTGCCTCGTCGGCCACGTCGGTCTCGAAGGTACGTCGAACGGCCTGTACCCTTGGCATCACCGCGTGCTTTCGAGCTCGCTTCCCGCAGGCCGCAACCCCGTGGCGGCGAGTATCCCCGTGTTCGAGACCATTCACGCCATTGAGCATGGCGAAGAAATGACCGCCGAAAACAGCGGCGTTCGCGGCGCGTCCCGCCTTGAGCACGGAATCAAATACCTCATCAACTACGCGGGCAACAGCCTCACCAACCAGCATTCAGACGTGCGCCATTCCCACGAAGTACTCGCCGACGAGAGCAAATGTGAGTTCATTTTGGGCATCGACACCGTGATGTGCGATTCGCTGAAATACGCCGACGTCATATTCCCCGATCTACTGCGCATCGAGCAGCAATCGCAAACCTCGGGCGGCGCCGATTGGGGTCATATTGTCACGGGCCAGCCTGCGCCCACGCACCGCGATGAGCAGAAAAGCGCCTACGAGATGGCACGCCTCATGGCCGCGAGCCTCGGCGTCGAGCAAGAATTCACGCTGGGCCGCACCGAAGGCGACTGGATTCGCGCGCTCTACGACGAAACGCGCGAGCAACAGCCCGAACTTGGCCTTCCCGAATTCGAAGAGGCGCAGCGCGCCGGCATCGTGAGCGTATGGCGCGGACCGCATGTCGCACTTAGGGCATTCCGCGAATCGCCCGATGAGCATCCGCTTGCGACCACATCGGGCAAAATCGAGCTTTTCAGCGAAGCAATCCTACGCGACACGGCTGGCTGGGAGCTGCGCGAAGGCGATACGCTCGCATGCCTTTCAACTCTCACGCCCATTCCCGCCTACATTCCCGAATGGACAGAAGCAGGCATTCCCAATGGCAAAATGCCGCTGCGGCTCACGGGATTTCACGACCGCGCACGCATCCATTCGAGCTGGGGGTTCGACGAGAAGCTGAAATCGATGTTTCCGCAGGTGGTATGGATGAATGCGAACGACGCAGCCAAATGCGGCATCGCTGATGGGAACAGAGTGCTCGTGAGAAATCATCAGGGCGAGGTGTGTCTGCCAGCGAAGCTCACAAGCGATATCGTCGAGGGGACCGTAGCGATTTCGCAAGGCGCCTGGCACGACGCGCAACACATTGGCGGGCGCGAGGTCGACTTCGGAGGCTGCATCAACACGCTTACCGTGTATCGCCCCTCGCCGCTCGCCAAAGGCAACCCGCAGCACACCAACATCTGCCGCGTAACGAAGCTCGAAGCGAAGTAGCCGCGCAACCGGAAACACGCCGAGGGATCGACGTCGTTGACGACAAGGCCACGCTAGAAACGCCGAAATCCAGTGGTCTGAAGCGACAGCGTCAAAAGCAAAGTTTAAGATTGTGGAGCGGCTGTCCCGAAAGTAAAGCGTACAGGGAAACGCCGCTTCTCGAACTCGCGCACGATAACGCACGACAAGGCCCCCTCCGTCGAGAAGAACCGCATGAATTGGCCAACGCCCCCCGTACGGGAGCTGTTTAAAGAAATAACTCGGCTTCCTTGCGAACGTTGCATTCCTTCGCAATGGCGGCCGATGCGATTTTCGCCATAAGGTCATTAACCTTGCGCGCATGAGCGGGACAATCGCACATGCAACGCATGCAGCTTATGCAGGTCTGCGAATCAGCCGCAAAATCGTAGGTGGAAATCGCTCGCACGGAACACGCCTTCGCCAAACCAGCACACGCGATCGTTCATGGGAATGGCCATTTCCTCGATGGGGCCGAATGCGCCATTGCGGCGGCCAAGGCCTTCCATAATCAGGCGCTTCCTTCCAAGCAAATGGCGTAATTTGGGAACAAGAAAGGAGGGGCATGCACGCCCCTCCCGAAGAGGAGACGGCCACCCGAAAGCAGCCGCCTAGGTTGTGAGGGAATACCGCCGGCGAATTACTTTTCGTCGTATTGCGGAATCTCGGTATCGTCAACCTCGTCGAGGTTGCCGTCGTAGACGTAGTGCTTGGTCTCGCGGGCAATGATGGCGGAAAGACCGAGCACCGCGATGCAGTTCGGGATTGCCATGAGGGCATTCATCACGTCGGCGAAGTTCCACACCACCGAGCTCAGGTTCGAAACCGCAGCGCTGCCGGTTGCGTCGCCGACCATCATGCAGCCCCAGAAGACGAACAGCAGAAACACGATGTAATACGGGAGCACGGCCTTCTTGCCAAGCAGGTAGCTGATGGCGCGGTTGCCGTACTGGCTCCAACCGAGAATGGTGGAGTAAGTGAAGGTAATCAGACCAACGAGCAACACCAACGGGCCGAACACGGGAATCTTCTCGAAGGCCGCGGTAGCGAGGCCGGCGCCCGAGGAAATAGTGCCGTTCGCGATGGCGGTGGAAAGTTCGGGGTTGGCGAGCAGCGTAGTCATGAGCATGAGACCCGTGAGCAAGCAGACGACGACGGTATCCCAGAACGTACCGGTCATGGAAACGAGCGCCTGACGAGCGGGGTTCTTCGTAGTGGCGGAAGACGCGACCAGCGGAGCCGAACCCATGCCCGATTCGTTGGAGAAAATGCCGCGCTTGAAGCCGAACTGCAAAGCGAGCGTGACCGTGGAACCAACCGCGCCGCCAGCGGCGCCGGCCGGGGTGAAGGCGCCCACGATAATCTGACGAATCGCCTCACCAAGGAACTGGCCATTTATGCCAATGATAATGATGCAGCACGCCACGTAGAAAATGGCCATGACAGGAACGAGTTTCTCGCACACACGGGAAATAGACTTGATGCCGCCCAGAATGACGATAGCCACAAGCGCCACGACCACGATGCCAACGAGCCACTGCGGAATGGCCGCGCCGTCGATGAGCGACGTGTTGTACAGCGCGTCGGCAAGCGAGTTCGACTGGGTCGAAGCGCCAATGCCGAATGCGGCCAGCGACGCGAACAGCGCGAACAGCACAGCCAGCACACGACCGAGCTTCTTGTTCTTGAAGCCGCGCTCGAGCGCGTACATCGCGCCGCCGAGCATCTTGCCCGAGTGGTCCTTCACGCGATATTTCACGCCGATGAACACCTCGGAATACTTGGTGGCGATGCCCAGAATGCCGGTGATCCACATCCAGAAAATGGCGCCCGGGCCGCCGAACAGAAGGCCCGTACCCACACCGACGATGTTGCCCGTACCGATGGTGGCAGCGAGCGCCGTGGTGAGCGCGCCGAACTGGGTGATGTCGCCATCGGCGTCGGACGGGTCATCTTTGGTGACCGACAACTTGATACCAGTGCCAAGCTTGCGCTGGATGAACCCGGTGCGAATCGTCATGAAGATGTGCGTGCCCAGCAGAAGCAAAATCATGATGGGACCCCACACAAAGCCGTCGACGGCGTCGATGACGTCAAGCGGGCTCGTGGCGGCGGCCAAGCCTTCGCCCAAACTCGTAAATGGCGTTATGAAAAACGATGTGAGGAAGTCTTCCATAGCATTGCCTTTCCCTCGGGAAAGCGCGTGCATTAGAGAGCCGTGAAAGAAATCTCTCCAATGCGCACGCTTTCTTTTTCTTTCGACAAGAAGAAATGCTACAGAAGCTTTTTTTCAGATACGTTTCACGTCGCGTAAAAACGCCTATCAAGAAGCCAAAGGACGATACATGCCCGCGAACGGATGCAGTACCAACGAAACGAACTGCTTCCCATTTCCCAGCAATCGAAGAAATGGGAAGCAGCCCAGTATAAGCCCATCCACGTTTCGGAAGGTTCGGTGCCACAGGCAAGCGCTAGCGCGCTGTTCAAAATCCACCAGCAGAAGCGTCCCGCTTGATGAATTTTCTACGCGAACAGCCACAACAGGTCGTTTTCGCTGGGGTCGGCCCACTCCGACTCGTCGATGCGCCACGCGCCGCCAACTTTCTCCAAGTCGACCGTCAAAAACAGCTCATAGCCCATCTCGGCATTCTCGCATGCGTTCGAAAGAGCCTCTTGCGCGTCGACTCCATCCGCGATGGCGTAGCACACTTCCCTCGCGACATCGTAGCTGCGATAGGAATTCGCGTAGTAGTACACCGTTGCCTCGTCGGCTTCGTCGTCGACATACACCCAGTCGACCTCATACACGAGCGAGCGCATAGCCCAATCGGCGTACGCGTCGGCATCGAGGCCCAGGGAAGCGGCCGATTCACCTGTATAGTCTAAAACGCAATCGGCGAAATCGTTGGCGATAGCTGCATGAAGAACCTTGTCATCGCCCGACGCCACACTGCCAAGGCGGCTGGTCGCCACATCGAATATCGCCTTCTCATCATCGGTTTCCGGAGCGTACACCTCGTGGTCGGAGCCGATGACTTCGGTATCGTCGACATCGCCATATGTAGGGGCCTGTTCGTCGAGAAAAGAATCGAACGCGACAATGGCACCCAAAATAACCGTGAAGGCGACGAACGCCGCCACGATAATCCCTACGACAACCGCGGGCGACTTGCCCTTGGGCCTCGAAGCGGCTTTGCTCTGGGCCGCCCTCTTGCCCACGCCTTCGAAATTCGGGGGCGGTGGCGGAGTCGGTACAGAAGATGGGGCCGCATTGCCGGCGGGCGTGCTAAAAGGCGAATCTTGGAAAGAGGAATGATTGGGCCAAACGGACTGATCGGGACGAGAAGAATCGCTAGGCTGAACGGGCTGGGTGGGATGGGCGGAGCGATCCACTTGCTCAGAAGCCGCCTTCGACTCCACGACCGGCGCAGGAGCGCCGTCTTCTGTCGGCTCGCCGAACGGATCTTGCGCGCGATTCTTGTACGCCTTCGTCGATGAGGAAATATCCCACGGCATTGTGGGGTCGCCCGCGTTGAACGGGCTCTCGTTCGCACGCTTATCGTTTTTCTTATCGCCCCAGGCCATGCGCGCCTTCCCTTCCGTCGCGTTGTACGGCATTCCGAACGCTTGCGCAATCGGAACAGCTACAAAAAGTATACGACACTAAAGAGCGATCCCACGGCGCATGAGACACATTAAACGGGGCAATTGCGGCATCGCGCAACGAAGCCGCGAACGAGAGCCGCCGCCCCACAAGCACACCCAGTGCCGGCGAGCGGCGAGCGTACGGTCAAAGCGCTATTGTCTCCTACATCATGGCGCTTGAAACCGCGGGCTCATCGCGCTCGCCATTACGCTCCACCTCGCAAAGCGCTAGGAGCTCGACAAAAGCGTACAACGGGCGGAAGGACGAACGCAGACAAGAAATCGGCAGTCATTACACGCCGTCGCCCCATTACCACAGCAACCCAAAAACCTTGCCCCACCGACTCGCACCAACAAAACTGTCTGTTCGTTAGCTTTCGTCAGATACATCGGAAGGGCTATAAGCTCGTTCCGCAATAATATAGCGCGGGCGTCCCTTCGCCTCCAGATAGGTTCTGCCGACGTACTCGCCAATAACGCCGATGCTCATTATTTGAACGCCCGACAAAAAGCAAAGCAGCGAAACCGTGCTCGCCCAGCCGGCAACAGCTTTTCCGGCAAAAAGAAGCTATCGTCCATATCACAGCGATGAAACTCACGAACGAAACAATAAAACCGAAAACCGGAATAATGCGAATCGGCTTAATCGACATGCTCGTTATACCCGCAATAGCAAGCGATACCGTTTTTGAGAGCGGATAATGGCTTTTGCCCGCAAGGCGCTCATGCCTCGAGTATCCAACGGTCGTGCTTTTATATCCAACCAGCGGGACCATGCCCCGAAGAAAAAGATTCACTTCGCCATCAAGCGCCAGCGCATCAAGCGCGCGCTTGCTCATGGGTCGATAGTCTGCATGGTTGTACACAGCCTCAACTCCCATAAGGTTCAACAACCCATAGAAAGCCTGAGCAGTCGTACGCTTGAAGGGAGTGTCGCTTGACCTGTCGTTTCGGACACCGTATACAATACCGTTACCCTACAGATACGAGCGCACCATGGCCTCCATGGCCGCCACATCATCCTGGCCATCAGCGTCAATGCTTATCGAGTGCGGGGAAACACATTAACGAGCTTGGCGCCGAAGAACAGATCGAACACTTGCCCGTAGCAGGCGGACAAGCGCTCAATCATTCCCTCCTCTGATTTTCCAAGGGAATCAATGCTGTTGTAGGTATCAATCACCTGGAGGCCCAAAAAACGCCTTGGTTGCCTTAAATGCCCCAAAATAGAAAATGCCTGCCAAGAGAATGATTGATATGGCAAGACAGCCCCGCTTCATCGTCGCGCGAACCTTCGCCGATTTTTCAGTCTGTTTCGACCAGAGATAAAAGGCAAAACCTGCCAAAAGGGCCGCAAAGCAGTCGGCCGAAAGCCACGGAAGATACGTCGCAGTAAGTGCAACTATCGTTCTGTTTGCAACGATTATCCCCGCCACCGCAATTGTGGCAACCGCATCAAGACGAAACGTATCGACAACTCGAGGAAAGCAGTCCAAGGAAAAGAAGCGATAGAAACCCTGCAGTAACTGGGAGGGAGACGGTCGAACCGCTCAAAACAACGAACGCTGGAAGAAGAAAACGTCCAAGTGCAGTTTGATGGGCAAATTCGAGCGAATCGAAACACTGGTTATACAAAGCGTCATGCGTGGGAAACAGATTGGTATACACAAACAAATGGGCTAAAGATCCAAAAGCGAAAAACATGACGCAAGCACGAAAATGACCCGATGAGAACGAAATAGATTCTCTATCGAATCGATTATTTTCCCGCAAAGCTGCCCAACCGCCACGGCTTTCCTCCTTGAAGAATCGACTAAAACCACTTTTCTATGCAAAGACACCCAAGATTGTCCCTACTTTGAAAAGCTCAACAGATGTGTATCTTCCGACGCATCAGGCAGCGTCGATTCGATATAGCCTCATGTCGCCCTCGGAAAGCACAGGCGTGAAACCGGGCGTTTCATCGCTGATGCCGCTAATTCCCAGCCATAACGACTTATCGAAATTGTAAACAATATCCTCCTTATCCCGCTTCAAAATCAAAACGTAGCGACATCCCGTGCTTTGAACAGCAGCCGAGACATCGGCACGAGTACTCACATCGCTCAATTCCGTACGAATCAGCGCACTTTCAGGCGTCTCATGCTCGCCCTGATAACCATAACGTTCCAGATAATAGGATTTGAGGCCCGCAATGCCATAGGCAACTATCGACCCGTCATACGGAAGATTGATAACAGCATCTTCTGGGCCAATCGTCTTTGCCGCCCTCTCCATGAACGCAACTTCCTCACGGCTTAAGATGGGGTTCGCGTAATTATCCTCAGCAAGCTTCGCGATGCGTTGCAAAGCAGATCCCCGATGTACATCTGAATCTTGCGTTTCAGCGTTTTGCTCGAGGTCCCCAGAATCAACGGGGGCGGCATAGGGCACGCAAAAGACGACCCCCACGAAAACCAAGGTAAACGCAGCAGCAAGACCAGCGCGAACACGCTGCTTGGCTTTTTCCCAATCGCCGTTTTCATTCGCACAAGAGCCCAGGACTTTGACGCGCTCATCCGACCGCAGGCCGAAAGCATGAATAATCAACGCCGCAGCACCTTCATAGAGCGCCGCTAAGCCGCAGGACGCAACAGGTATCGCCGCCAATCCAACAATGCATCCAATGCGTTTAGGCTCAGAATACCAAAACCCTGTAAGAATCTGTCTTATGGGGCCTTCTTCAAAAGATGCAGAAGCGACATAGACAATAACCGCCAGCACCAAAGAGGCGATGAGCCAGCAATTACGGCGCGATACCAGGAGCGCAATTGCGCCAGCCAGAACAAGCATGGAAAAAAGCGGCTGCCCCGCCTTGCTCATAAACGAGAATTCAATGACCCCAAGCCAAGCTTCTTCGGGTAGCTGGCGAGCCTTAATCGCCTCGTCCATTACATATTCGAACGCGTCGGCACCGGCAAGTTGCGCCCAAGCGAGCGCAACGATTACCCCAATCGCAACCGCCGCTGCCACGCCAGCAACAGCACCAAATCTTTTGCTAAGCGCCCAGGAGGGCAACCACACAACAAAGGAGACCAACAGCAGCACTGCCGTAAAAATGCTGTTCGGATGAATCGTTGCGCAAGCGATGCACGAGAAGAGGAAGGCAACGATCCATACCGCAAGAGGGTGGCAAGCATCGTTGCCCTCCGTCGAAGCAATATGCGCCGCAACCGCTTCCGCCCAGCGAATGAAGCACGTCGCCAACAAAGGAATCAGGCAAAACGCGGAAAGATTCGGGAAGAGCGGCCACTCAACCAGCAAATACCAGGGAAACGCCGCACAGACGCACGAACACAGCGCACCCGCCGCAATCGTGCTTTCTTTCTTAAACAGGCACGACATAAGCGCACACATTCCCAAGGGGAAAACAACGCTCACAAACGTGAAATTCGCAACATTGACCGCTACGGTCAGCGCGCATCCGGATAGCTCCATTAGAAGCGCCACAAGAACATGCCAGCCCAAAGGATAGTATCCATCTAACGGATACGTTCCTCCCGGCAGGGGGTTCAAGCCATCGGGCAGCGCCAGGTAGCATGAAGTGCCTAGGGGCGACCAATAGCCACTTTCCACCAGGGCGCGAAGAGCGTTGTAGTGGTATAGATTGTCGTAAGTCGAGATAAAGGCATCAGCACCATTGAGCGGTTTCAGAAAAAGCACAGCGCCAGCAATAATGCCACATAGAAGATAGAACAGAATTATACGGCCGCAAGCCAGAGGCTCGGCAGCAGGCGCAGATAACGAAACCAAACCAGGCCGCATGCCGCAGGCGCGAGAACCTCGAGAACAAAAATCGCAGAAACCGCGCTTTAGCCCAACGTTTGCCACAACGCCCACTTTTGCCATTTTGGCAAACAAGCAACCGACAAGCAGCACAGAAGGAACCACGAATACCGATAATGCCGAACTTGTAACCCCCACCAGGCCATACAAGATACCAAGAACGCTATACAACGATACGGAAAAAGCAGGCGAGAGAAGAACCGCATCCAAACAGGGAGCCTTCAATAGACGGAAAAAGCAAAACCCCGGGATCATCAATATGAGCAGGAACAGTCCAAGGGAGAGAAAGAATTGAAGCCACATGCCAGGCAAAAGCTCCTTTTCACGGAAAGCCTACCGACGATTATCGTACGAAACAATTCTAGGAATGTTAGCACTAATCGTCCCCTGGTAACAAAAGAAACACTCTTGAACGTTCCCAATCCCCAGAGCAAAAAGACTTCCCACTCTACGCATCACAAGCGTAGAAACGTAAACACCCGACAAAAAAATGCCCGGCGCATCTCCGAACCGTGGCTCTCGATGCCATAGAAACAAAGCCCGGCGAAACAGACAGATAATCACGCAACGGTGGGCGATTGCCTACTCATCCTGATTCTTGTCCCGACAATCCCCACCATCTGCGGTGCCGTCAGAAGGGCCGTCGCCAAGCGCGAGCGCCTTCTGCGTATCTTCAATTTGCAGCTTCAACAACGATACTTCCTGAACCAAAGTCTTGATGCGCCCTGATTGGCGAGAGAGGGATGCGGACAAAAGAAACATACCCCCATGAGGTAGGCAATGCAGAGAAAGAACAGGAAACCGGCGGGCGTCTCAAACCCTAAAAACCATGAGAGAGAGAAAACCCACTGGGGCCAAATCGCAGCAGAAAGGCCCACGAGACCCAACAAAAGCCATAAAAGAGCATCCCGCAAAAGAACGCAACCATGCTTCACAGAGCGCACGATGGACAATAGGAAAACAACCACCGCAGCAATGAGCACAAGCTGGAGCCAAACAGTCATACCTATCCCATCTCTTCAGCGAACAGAATGGCCAATCCCACCTTGGCCATATACAAAATCGACGAAAAACCAGAAATCGATGATTCGCCGCCCGAGCGCTCATGCATGGCAACGCCCACTTCCTCCACCGACAATCCACTGCGAAGAACCATCGCGAGAGATTCTGGCTCGGGATAGTCCACGGGATAGCATGCCGCCAATCGCTTTATCACATCACGATTAACTGCTCGAAATCCACTAGTTACGTCGTAAACGCGCACTCCAGTGCGGACTTTGACGGCGAATGACAAGACGTGAATGCCGCAACGACGGGCAAAACTCGATTTAAAATCACTTTCATGCCCAACAAAACGCGAGCCCACAACGTAATCGGCCCGACCCGCTATGATAGGCTCGATGATTTTCTCGATGTAGGCGGCATCGTGCTGGCCATCGCCGTCGAACTGAACGGCGATATCGTACCCATTCCTATCAGCATAAATATAACCTGTTTGAACGCCGCCGCCGATGCCCAAATTTGCCACCAAATCGACATGGCGCACCTCTTTCTGGGAGAGCAAGAGGGGCGTTCTGTCGGTAGAGGCGTCGTTAACAACCAAAACGTCGTATTGCGGATATTCGGCCAGCTGGTCAATAACGGCGCAAATATTCGTCTCTTCGTTATAAGCGGGAACAATCACAAGCACCCGTGCACCATTCGATAAAGTCAAAATAAGCCTTTCGAACTTGGGTTATGATATGGCTCATATTAAGACATGATTCGGCAAGTCCGCGAAAAACGACACAGGCGACAGGGAAACAGCGTGGTTGGCTCTTTGGACAACAGTGCTAAACAGGGCATCGGCTACCTTTTGGTAGGTTGCGGCTCCGCACTCATTGAATTAGGACTCTTCCAAGTACTCTATGGCCTTATAGGACTAAACGTATCTATAGCCAATATTGTTGCCGTTGTTTGCGCAACCGCCTTCAACTTCCTCACGAACCAACGTGTCACATTCAAGAGCGCACTGAACCCCGTCCAGTCGCTCGCCCGCTACCTTCTTTTGTTCGCCTTCAACACCACGTTCACAACGTGCGCCATCACGTATCTTGTTTCCCTCGGCCTTAACGGCCTCATTGCAAAATTTGCAACCATGTGTTGCGTAGTCTGCTGGAACTTCTTTCTCTATAAATCATTTGTGTTTCCGCAGGAAACGAAACGAGACAAACGGAAATAACCCCATCGATCCGAATCGCACCATCTCGGATATCACCGATTTCCGAAAAGACTCACTGGAGTTCTTTACACATTAATCCCGCAAACAAGCGCAGCCGCTCCGTTTGCGCCCGACCGCCCAATACACCCGACGTCGCTTTTATCGTAGCTCGAGATTACCGTCGTTTACACAAATTCGTCGTAGAGGAAGAATCTCCAATACGCCTCGAGTCGCAACAAGGTTTAGCAAAACACCGAAATCAACCTCAAGAACGAAATAAGAAACAGTGACACTTTTTCGAACTCAAAGGAAATCACTAAGGCGAAAGGCTTTCTGCGGAACTTGTTGACATATCAACAAGTTTATGGTCAACTTCCACATGTTGATTTGTCAACATCAATCATCTGGAAAGGCGCCATGGAAGACCGATTCGAGACGTTCACCATTCTCATAAGCCGGATCAATCGCAGCATTCGCAAAATCAAAAACCAGGAAATGGCCGATTGGGGGCTGAAAAGCATCCATGTGTCATGCCTGCACTACTTGCACTCGCAAGGAAGCCTTACCGCGGCCGAGCTGTGCGAGCGCTGCGAAGAAGACAAGGCAGCTGTGTCGCGCGCGATCGACCATCTGAAGTCGGAAGGCTTCATCGAAGCCTCGACCAATGGCGCCAAGCCCTACAAGTGCCCGCTCGTGCTCACCAAGAAAGGTGAGCGGGCCGGCGACGCGATTGCCCAGAAAATCGCGACGGTGCTTCGGGAAATCGACGACAGCCTCACCGATGAGCAGCGCGCGGCGTTCTACCAAAGCCTCGCCACCGTGAGCAATCGCTTGGGCGCCATCGCGCGCACCGCTCAACCAACCACCGCCCCCAAGAAAGAGTAATTGCCATGTTCTTCCTCAAAAAAGCCTACTGCCGCGTCTTTCAAATCGGCTTTCGTGCCGTGCTCCCGGTGCTCCCCTACCGCGAGCCCGAAATCATTCGTTCATGCGCCGATTTGGGTCCCGTTCTTGAGAAGGAGCACGCGCGCACCATACTCGTCGTGACCGACCGCGGCATCGTGGAAAACGGCCTTACCGCGCCGCTCGAGGCGGCGCTGCGCGACGCGGGCGCGAACTACGCCGTGTACGACAAAACCCAGCCCAACCCCACCGTTGACCAGGTTGAAGAAGCCCTTGAGCTCTACCACCAGCGCCAATGCATCGCGATTATCGCGATTGGCGGCGGCTCGTCGATGGACTGCGCCAAAGCCGTAGGCGCGCGCGTCGCGTACCCGAACAAGTCGCTCTCGCGCATGAAGGGCGTTCTGCGCGTGCTCAAGGCAACGCCCCCGATTATCGCCATTCCCACCACCGCGGGCACGGGCAGCGAAGTCACCTTGGCCGCCGTGATTACCGACGGCCACGAGCACCACAAATACGCGATCATGAGCTTCCCGCTTATTCCCCACTATGCCGTGCTTGACGCGCGCCTCACCTACACGCTGCCGCCACACCTTACCTCCACCACAGGCATGGACGCGCTCACGCATGCCGTGGAAGCCTATATCGGCAGGTCAACTACGAAACAGACGCGCGAACTCGCACTCGACGCGACCAAACTGATATTCGGGAACATCCAGCGCGCCTATGAGCATGGTGACGACCATGAAGCGCGCGAGAACATGCTGCACGCCGCATACAAGGCGGGCATCGCGTTTTCCATGTCGTACGTGGGCTACGTGCATGCCATCGCCCACTCGCTCGGCGGCCAATACGGCGTGCCCCACGGCCTGGCCAACGCCGTGATTCTGCCCTACGTGCTCGAAGCGTACGGCGAGGCGGCGCACAAAAAGCTTCACCAGCTCGGCGTGGCTGCGGGCGTATGCGACACGGCCGATTCCGATGCCGAAGGCGCGGCGAAGTTCATCGTGGCGATCAGGGAACTCAACGCGAGCATGAACATTCCTGAGAAAATCAGCGGCATCAAGCGCGACGACATCGCACACCTGGCCCATACGGCTGAGCGCGAAGCGAACCCGCTCTATCCCGTGCCCAAGCTCATGGCTGAGCACGAACTGGCCGTCCTCTATGAAGAAATCGCAGATTGGAACGAATAATGACCGGCGAAGAAATCCAAGCACTCCTCGACGCGCAGCGTGCCTTCTTCAACAGCGGAGCCACGCTTTCCGTTGATTTCCGCATCAAGAGCCTGCGCAAGCTCTACGACGCCGTGAAGGCACACGAAGACGACATCCACGCGGCGCTCACGGCCGATTTGGGCAAGAGCGCCTACGAAGGCTTCATGTGCGAAAGCGGCCTGGCGCTCACCGAAATTTCCTACATGATTAAGCACACGCGCAAGCTTGCTCGACGCAAAACCGTGCGCACGCCGCTCGCGCAATTCGCCTCGCGCAGCTTCACGCAGGCGATGCCCTACGGCAACACGCTCGTCATGAGTCCGTGGAACTACCCGTTCCTGCTGACCATCGACCCGCTCGCCGACGCCATCGCCGCAGGCAATACCGTTATTTTGAAACCGAGCGCCTATTCGCCGGCGACCAGCGCGATTATCGAGCGCATTGTCGCGGAATGCTTCGCGCCCGAGCACGTGGCGGTTGTCACGGGCGGCCGTGCGGAAAATACCGCGCTGCTCGAGCAGAAATTCGACTTCATCTTCTTCACGGGAAGCCAGAACGTGGGCAAGGAAGTGCTGCGCCACGCCGCCGAATTCCTCACGCCTGCCGTGCTTGAGCTGGGCGGAAAGAGCCCGTGTATCGTGGACGCGAGCGCAAACATCGAGCTTGCCGCCAAGCGCATCACGTTTGGCAAGTTTTTGAACTGCGGCCAGACATGCGTGGCGCCCGATTACGTGCTCGTCGAGCACAGCGTGCACGATAAGCTCGTCGCGGAGCTGGTAAAGCAGGTTGAGCGCCAATTCAGCACAACGCCGCTCGAGAATGCCGACTACGGCAAAATCGTGAACCAGAAGCACTTCGAGCGCCTGTGCGGGCTTATTGACGAGAGCAAAGTGGTGCACGGCGGCGAGCGCGACGCCCAAAGCTGCCGCATCGCGCCCACGATTATGGACGGCGTTGTGGCGAGCGACGCGGTTATGGGGGAAGAAATTTTCGGGCCGATTCTGCCCGTTCTTACGTTCGAGACGTTTGATCAGGTGGCGCAAGGCCTCAAAGGCAAGGCGAAACCGCTTGCCGCGTATTTGTTCTCGAGCGACAAGGGGCACATCGACCGCTTCACGCACGAGCTGCAATTCGGCGGCGGCTGCATCAATGACGTCGTCATCCACCTGGCAACGAGCGAGATGGCGTTCGGCGGCGTGGGCGAAAGCGGCATGGGCGGCTACCACGGCAAGCGCGGGTTCGAGGCGTTTTCGCACGTCAAATCGATTGTCGACAAGAAAACGTGGCTCGATTTGCCCATGCGATACCAGCCTTATTCGAGCGCGCTCTACGAAAAGCTGCTGCACGTGTTCCTGCGATAGCGTCGCACACCCAAACGCTGCGGGCCTCACGCATCTTCCGCGCGAGGCCCGCTTATGCTTTCTGGGATTTTCTTTACCTATGCCGCGTTCTTGTGTGGCGGCTGGCTATTCGTCGCCTTCGACTTCCTCTTCTTCAACGTCGATGAATTCCAAATCGGCGTGCAGGTTGAGCCAATCGAGGGCGTCTTCGATAACGGCGTCCTTGTCGTATTCGTTGAAAATCTCGTGATAGAGACCGGCGTAAATGCGCAGGCTCTTGTCCCACGAGGCAATTTGCTCGTAGAGCTCAAGGCTGTCTTTCGGGGCCACCAGGCCATCGTCACCGCCATGCAGAATGAGCACGGGGTCAACGAAGCGGCTCGCGTTCTCACGCATCCACGCATGGCCCTTGTGCAGCGCGCGGAACAGGCCAAACGACATTTCTTTAATGACATAGGGGTCGGCCATGTACGCCTCGCCCACCGACGGGTCGGAGCACACGCCGTCACCCAGCTCATTGGGCATGTAGGCCAAATCGGGGGCGTCGGCCTCAACCGCGCCTGTGCCCAGGCCCTTATTGTCGCGGGTCCATGCGCCCGAGAGCACGTAGCCGTCGACCTTGCCCGGGTGCAGGTGCCCATACAGCGCCGCGCCGTAGCCGCCCATGGAATGGCCCACGATGAACAGCGGGGACTCGGGATTTTCGGCAATCGCGCGGTCGACCACGACGTCGATATCTTTCGCGATTTCATCGAAGGCGGAATAAAAGACCTTGGTGCCCTTCGAGCGGCCATGACCGCGATGGTCGAAGCGATACACCGAATAGCCCTGCGCATTCAGGCGCATAGTGAGATAGTCGTAGCGGCCTTGATGCTCGCACAAGCCGTGCACAATCACCACCACGCCACGCGGATCGGCCACCGAATCGGTTTTACCGTAGAGCTCCGTGCCATCAAACGACTCGAACATGTATTCCTGCACCATGGGATTCCTTTCTCCCGTCGAATACCCGAGACCTGTTAAATGCTCGTAGCGTTTAGCAGGTCTCGCGAAAACGCGCAACGCGCCTGCTTGAATTATACGGCGCGCCGCGATGCGACCCGGCGGAAAACGGCAGGTGAAATAAGCTCTTTTGCATTCATTCGAGGTGTCAAAAGCCTGGTTTGCCGCAGCTGGCGCAGCACAGACGCCAAGGGAAGCTCGCCCCTTCGCCGCAATACGCCAAAACCTGTTAAACGCTACGAGCATTTAACAGGTTACGACTCATAGATGATGGAGCCCAAACGTGACGCATCAAAACCCAGGGCCTCGAGCTCGCGGCGCACGCGAGGGTCGTCGCCCAGGCGTTTGGCTGCACGCACGAGCGAACGCGTGCGCTCGCTTTTCTTCACCACGATATCGATCCACTCGTTTTGCATGGGAAGGAAATCGACGCCTAGGGTCGCCTGCGCGAGGTTCGAAGTGCCCACGCCCGCTTCGGCCGCGCCCTTTGCCACGAACGCCGCCACCGCATCGGGAGAGGCAACTTCGCGATCGTAGCCGCGCACCGATTCGGGACGCGCTTCGAGCT
>JABLTN010116959.1_pt1 | contig 27260 bp, 25 predicted proteins | sample 7160141 | NCBI WGS metagenome assembly JABLTN01 (sample SAMN14651226, study PRJNA627086) | human gut metagenome | isolation source: feces | host: Homo sapiens | reverse complement strand
TTAATATCTATCTAGAAAACAAGAATGAACCTTCAAGTATTCAATATATAAATAATGAAGTAAAAAAGGTATTAGAAAGTACATATGGTATCATGATTTATCAAGAACAGGCAATGAAGATTGCTGAAGTATGTGCTAATTTTACACTTGGTAAAGCCGATATATTACGTAAGGCAATATCCAAAAAGAAAATGGATATGATTTTAAACATGAAGAAAGACTTTATCGATGGATGTATACGTAATCATTATTCACTGGATGATGCGACGAAATTATTTGATTTAATTGAAAAGTTTGGCGGTTATGGCTTTAATAAATCACATGCAGTTGCTTACAGTTTGATCGTTTATCAAATGGCATATATCAAGGCTTATTATCCGACTGTTTTCTATGCGACTTATATCGATAATGTGTTAGGAGATGCTTCGAAAATCAGTGAATGTATTAAAGAAGCTGGGAAACAAAATATATCTATTCTTAGACCAGATGTAAATTCAAGTACAGAAAAGTGTCATGAAGAAAATCATGCAATTCGTTTACCATTAAGCAGTATTCGCTTACTTAATCGAGATGTCTCTAACAAGATTATAGAAGAAAGAAAAAAGGGTAAATATGTTGATTTTTATGATTTTGTTGCCAGAACTTCATTACTTAAAGTAAGTCGAAGTGAAATAGAATCATTAATTTATGCGGGTGCTTTAGACTCATTCAATGAGAATAGAAATACTTTATTAAATGCGTTAGATGATGCGCTTAATTATGCAGATTTAATTCGAGTTGAAATAAATGGTGAAATACAATTAAAATATGATTTAGTTTCAAAACAGGCAATGCGTAAATATGCTGACTCACTTGAGGATAAAATAAAAAAGGAAAGAGAAGTATTAGGTTTATATTTAGGAAAACATCCGATTATTGATTTAAGAGAAAAAGTAAATCCTAATCTTTTAAATTTGTCCATTTTAAAAGTAAAGAAAGATAAAACGCCAGTTCAGGGGATTGCTTGTATTTCTAATGTGAAAGAACATCGTACAAAACGTGGTGATTTAATGGCATTTGTGACGGTAAGTGATGAAAGTGATGAGATGACATTACTCATCATGCCAAGATTATTTGCGAAAATCCAATCGAAATTATTGAAAAATACATATATTATTTTTACAGGTAAAATGACCGATGACAATTCATGCATTGTCGATGAACTAAATGTAGTTAAATGAGGTAGTAACATGACGAGATTATTAATAGTTGATGACGAGAAAAATATCAGAGAAGTAGTAAAGGAATATTCTCAATTAAATGGATATGAAGTAGATGAAGCAGAGAATGGTATTGAAGCTTTAAATTTGTTTAACCGCAATGAGTATGATTGTGTTGTATTAGATATTATGATGCCAAAACTGGATGGTTATTCAGTATGCAAGCAAATGAAAGCACAGAAGAAAGTGCCAATTATCATGCTCAGTGCTAGAGGCGAAGAATATGACAAACTTTTAGGTTTTGATTTAGGCGTAGATGACTATGTTGTTAAACCTTTTTCTCCTAAAGAACTCATGGCTAGAATTAAAGTTGTCTTAGATCGTACATATAAAGCAAAGAAAAAGTTGCTTGAATATAAGACATTGGTTGTTGATGTTGAAGCGAGAAATGTATATGTAGATAATGAATTAGTCAGTCTAACACCTAAAGAAATTGATTTACTTATTTATTTTATGGAAAATCCAAATATTGCTTTATCACGTGAAAAACTTTTAGAAGAAGTATGGCATTATGATTACTTTGGCGATGATCGTACAATTGATGCACATGTTAAAATGTTAAGACATAATATTAAAGAATATAGAGATGTAATAGTGACCGTAAGAGGTATGGGGTATAAATTTGAAACTAGATAAGCATGGTATAAGATTCAGTATGTGGATTATTTTTACTGTTTTTGCGATTGCAATTATAGTTGTTTTTGGGTTACTCCAAATACTGTTAATTAAACCATATTATCGTAAAACACAAATTAATACTGTTCAAAACGTAAGTAACGGTATAGAAAACTATGTTATTACTGATAATTCAAGTAATGTAGATATTTCTAAAGCAGCGCAGTTAACGGTAGATAATAATGTCTGTGTAACTATTTATAATGGTCAAGGACAGGAAATATATGATGTCGATAGTATTGGTTATGGTTGCGTATTCCATGCGCCAGAAAGTTCTATCCAGAATTCGCCTGTATCATTTCGTAACGGTAAAGAAATGGTGCAATATATAAAAGAAAATAACGGGGAAGTGAATATCAATTTATATAATAGTCGTACGCATCAAGATATGATTGTATATGGTAAAGAAATTAAGATGAACTTATCTTCATTTTATCTTTTTGTAAATTCACCACTTGAACCAATTGACTCAATTGTCAGCTTTTTTACGCAACAGTATATTTTATATACAATAGTCGTAATTATATTAGCTTCGCTTGTTTCTTTATGGATTGCAAGAAAGATATCTAAACCGATTGTAAAAATGAAAAATGAAGCTGTATCTTTAGCAAGTGCGAAATATGATGTTAATTTTACTGGTGGTTATTTCTCTGAAACAAAGGAACTTGCAAATACCTTGAATACAGCAACGACAAAATTAAGCAAAATTGATGAATTAAGAAAAGATTTAATTGCGAATGTATCTCATGATATTAAAACGCCATTAACAAGTATTAAAGCTTATGCAGAAATGATTAAGGATATTTCGGGTGATAATCCTGTCAAAAGAAATGAGCATTTAGATGTCATTATTTCGGAAACAGATTATTTGAATCGTCTTGTTGATGATATGAATGAATTATCTAAAATGCAATCTGGTAACTACGTTTTAAAATATTCCAATTTTGATTTATCACAAAGAATTCGGGAAATGATTCAATTACATAAAGTCATGATTGATGAAGGGGAATTGACAGTAAAGGTTGATATACCTGATGAACTAATTATCTATGCTGATGAAATTAAAATCAGTCAGGTTATATATAATTTCTTATCTAATGCGATTAAACATACGCCAGCAGGTAAAATGATTTTTGTTAGGGCCTATGAATCAGATGAAGGAGAACATATTCACTTTGAAGTAGAAGATGAAGGAGAAGGAATTGATGAAAAAGATCTACCTTATATCTGGGACAGATATCAAAAGAGTTCCCGTTCTTTCTCTAGAAGTATGACATCAACAGGCTTAGGTTTATCAATTGTTAAAGCAATACTAGATGCACATGGTGCTAAATATGGCGTAAAAAGTGTCAAAGATGAAGGCTCTACATTCTATTTTGATTTAGACGTACCTAGAGTGCTGGAGGATATACATGATAGTGGCGAAACATTATCTGAATAATACAGATTTAATCTTATATCAAGAACTAAACATGTATCACTTTAACAGTGATACAACTTTACTAGGTAAATTTATCAATATTGGAACAAAGGATGAAGTGCTGGATATTGGCTGCAACAATGGAGCTTTATTACTTTATGCAGCATTGCATCATCCTAAAAAACTAGTAGGAATAGATTTGTATCCTGAAATATTGGATATTGCAAAAATGAATTTTGAAGTAAATCACTTTAAGGCTGATTTTTATTGTTCAAAAGTACAGAATTTTTCACATAAGCAGTTTGACAAGATAATATGCAATCCACCATATTTCCATTCGACGAATCAAAAATTAATGAATGAAAATAAATATATCAGAAGTGCAAGACATGAAGAATCATTGCCAATGAACGAGTTATTTAAAGCGGTAAGAAGGTTATTAAAAGATTCTGGTAAATTTTACTATGTTCATCGACCACAGGAATTAAACCGTATACAGAAATCTTTATTGAATAATCATTTGTCAATTAAAACAATGCAAATATATTATGATTCAAAGACAAATTGTGCTAGAGCAATCAGTCTTGAAATTGTTAAAAAAGATAATACACAACTTCTAATCAAAGAACCAATTTATTTATAAAAATATTATTGACACCAGTAGTTAGTTAAGCTAAACTAACTGTGTTAGTTAGATGAAACTAACAGGAGGATAGCGGTATGCCATTAACATTAGCAGGTGTTGGAGAAGAAGTAACAATTACTCGTATTGGAGGCAATGATGAAACAAAACATCATTTAGCTGATTTAGGTTTTCATGTAGGTTCTAAAATCAGTGTTATTTCATCACTTGATGGAAATTTAATTGTGAATGTAAAAGATGCAAGAATTGCCATCAATAAAGATATGGCACGCTACATTATGTTCTAGAAGGGGGCTCTATGAATTTAGGCGAAGCAAAAGTAGGCACTACAGTACATGTAAATAAGATTAACGGGGAAGGCGCATATAAAAGAAGAATTATGGATATGGGAATTACAAAAGGAACTGATTTATATATCCGTAAAGTAGCACCATTAGGTGACCCTGTTGAAATTACAGTTCGTGGATATGAATTATCTGTAAGAAAAAATGATGCAGAATGTGTTGAAGTAACAGAAGTGAAAGGTACTAAATAGGTGACAATATGGGGATCAAAATTGCTTTAGCAGGTAACCCTAACTGTGGTAAAACGACAATGTTTAATGCCTTGACTGGTTCTAATCAATATGTAGGTAACTGGCCAGGTGTTACAGTCGAAAAAAAAGAAGGGCATTTAAAATACAAAAAAGGTGAAGAAGTAATCGTAACAGATTTACCAGGTATTTATTCTTTATCACCTTATACATTGGAAGAAGTTGTATCAAGAGATTATATTCTAAAAGAAAATCCAGATGTCATTATTGACTTGGTTGATGCAACAAATATTGAAAGAAATTTATATTTAACTACACAGTTAATTGAAACTGGTGTTCCTGTAGTAATTGCCTTGAATATGTCTGACTTGTTAGAAAAACGTGGTATTCAAGTTGATACTGATAGATTATCAATGCTGCTAGGATGCAAAGTGATTAAAACAAGTGCATTAAAAGAAACAGGCTTAAAAGAAGTTGTCGATGAAGCGATTAAAGAAGCTAAGAAAACTGACCATAAATTACCTGAAGCGATGTTTTCAAGTGACGTAGAAAGTGCTATCAGTTCTGTTAAAACTTTATTAACTGATATCAGTGACTATGAAAAAAGATGGTATGCAATTAAACTGCTTGAAAGAGATGAAAAAGTCATCGCTGAAGTTAAACTAAGTGTTGAAGATGCAAAAACGGTTGAAAATACAGCAAAAGCCATGGAAGAAAAGCTTGATAATGATACAGAAAGTATTTTTACTGATGAAAGATATAACTATATTCAAAAGATAGTCAGTACAACAGTTAAAAAACGTGAAGAAAAATTATCTGTTTCAGATAAGATTGACCGTATTGTTACAAACCGTATATTAGGTATTCCTATCTTTATTGCGATTATGTGGCTTGTATATTATGTATCTGTTACAACGGTTGGTACATTTGTAACGGATTGGACAAATGATGTATTTGTTGTTTCTATTCAGGATTTCTTAACAGGTGTATTAACTAGTCTAGGCGCAAGTGAATTACTCATTCAGTTAATTGTTGATGGTATTGTTGGTGGTGTTGGAGCTGTAATTGGCTTTGCTCCACAAATGGTTATCTTATTCTTCTTCTTATCTATTCTTGAAGATTGTGGCTATATGGTTCGTATTGCCTTTGTTATGGATAGAGTATTCCGCCATTTTGGCTTAAGTGGTAAATCATTTATTCCGTTATTAATAGGTTCTGGATGTGGCGTTCCAGGTATCATGGCATCTAAAACAATTGAACAGGATAATGATCGTCGTTTAACAATTATGACAACTACCTTTATTCCATGTGGTGCAAAACTTCCAGTTATTGCATTACTTGGAGGAATTATTTGCGGACGTATTACGGGTGATTATGAATCTGCAGGATTTATTGCTCCATTAATGTATTTTGCTGGTATTGCTGCAGTTCTAATTTCGGCAATTATCCTAAAGAAAACTAAACCTTTCTCTGGTAAACCAGCACCATTTGTAATGGAACTTCCTGCATATCATATTCCTAGTTTAAAAACAGTACTAATGCATGTATGGGAAAGAACAAAGGCATTCCTAATTAAAGCTGGTACAATTCTAGTTGTTGCTTGCTTTGTTATCTGGGCATTATCTACATTTGGATTTGAAGGTGGATCATTTGGTATCGTTGAAGATATCAATAACTCACTTCTTGCAAGCATTGGAGGCTTTATTTCTCCATTATTTGCTCCACTTGGCTTTGGTGAATGGCAACCAGTTGCAGCAAGCTTGTCTGGATTTGCTGCAAAAGAAGATATTGTTACAACAATGGGAGTATTAGCTAACCTGGGTGATGAAATTGAAGGAACAGCAACAGACGCAATGATTATTGCAGAGTGGTTTCCAACTGCAGCTGCAGCTCTAAGTTTCTTAATCTTCAACCTGTTAGACAGCCCATGTCTAGCTGCAATCAGCACAATGGCTGAAGAATTAAAAGACAGAAAATGGTTCTGGGGTGCATTATTATTCCAAAATGCATTTGCTTACATCATCACATTTATTGTTTACCAGTTCGCATTATTATTCATGGATCATCAAGCATTTAGTACTGGTACAGCAATAGCTGTAATTATCTTAATCGTATTACTATACTTCTTATTTAGACCTGATCCTTATAAAGATAAAAAAACATATTCTAAACGTTCAGTAGAAGCTTAAAGAATTAAAAATAATATCAATTTGGTAGCTAGTTATGATACAACTAAATAGCTACCATTTTGTATAAAAAAAGGAGGCAAAAATGATCGATATATTATTACTTGTTTTGATACTTGGATATTGCGCATTTATTATATATAGTACATATTTTAAGAAAAAGAAGTCAGGTTGTTCTGGAACATGTGCAGGATGCTCAAGTGCCTCTTTATGTCATATTGATTTTAATAAAATATATAAAGAAATAAAGGAAGAGGAGCGTCATGGGTAATTTAACAGGATCAACCTTTTGGATGTTTTTCATCGTAATCATTATTTATATTGTTGGTGCGTTAATATATACACTAATTCAAAATATTAAGGAAAGAAAATGGAAGTAATATGAAACTGGTAGATATTATATTAGTACTTATTGTCATTATTATATTGGTGTTTGCTTTAAAAGAATCTATGAAGCATTTTAATGGTGAAGGAGCATGCTGTGGTGGCAGTGTAAATAATAAAGTGAAGGTAGATGACAAAAATATAAGTCATTATCCTTATTGTATAACTGTATATACTGAGGGCATGAAATGTGATGGTTGCAAATTAAAAGTAGAAAACGCTTTAAATGCCAAAAATGGTATTTATGCTACGGCAAATTATCACAATAATACTGTAAAAGTATATATGAAAGAAAGCTTTAGTGATGAAATAATCACAAAAGTAGTAGAAGAAGCAGGATATCGCGTAAAATCTGTTCAACATTCGTAAAATTTGATTGACGGATAGAGCAAGTACAAGTAAAATACTAATGTTATCAGTCCTCTTGATGAGGTCTGTAACCGCTCGAAACAGGATTTAAGCACGAAAGTCTCCTTTATTCGGCGCGTCTTATGATAAATGTCAGGAGGTGTAGTTAATGTACGCAGTTATCGAAACAGGCGGAAAGCAATTAAAAGTAGAACAAGGTCAATCAATTTTTGTTGAAAAACTAAATGTTGAAGCTGGTGAAACAGTTGTATTTGACAAAGTATGCTTAGTAAGCGATGGTTCTACAAAAATCGGAACACCATATGTAGATGGTGCAAAAGTTACTTGCAAAGTAGAAAAGCAAGGAAAAGAAAAGAAAGTTCTTATTTTCAAGTATAAGGCTAAGAAAGGCTCTACTCGTCGTAAGCAAGGTCATCGTCAGCCATATACAAAACTTACTGTTGAAGCAATCGAGGGCTAAAAATGATTAATGTTCGCATTAAGTATAAACAAGACATGATTCAAGAATTAAACGTTTCTGGTCATGCTGGTTATGCGGACAGAGGTGAGGATCTTATATGTGCAGGAGTCAGCTCGATATGTATTGGTTTATGCAATGCATTAGATTTACTTCATGCAAACTGTGAGATTGAGATAGGCGATAACAACATTACAATTAATCATATTGGTAATGATGACTTATCCCAAACAGTTCTACAAACTGCTATAATACAATTAGAGACAGTTGAGGAACAAGCAAACAAATATTTGAAAATTAATAAACTGGAGGTGTGAAAGATGAAGTACACATTAGATATTCAGTTCTTTGCTAGTAAAAAGGGTGTTTCTTCTACAAAGAACGGACGTGATTCTGCTGGTCGTAGATTAGGTGCAAAAAAAGCAGACGGTGAATTTGCTACTGCAGGCTCAATTATCTATCGTCAAAGAGGAACAAGAATTTTCCCTGGTAAGAACGTTAGCAAGGGTGGCGACGATACACTATTCGCTACTGCTTCAGGTATCGTTAAATACGAACGTCTTGGCAGAGATAAAAAACAAGTTTCTGTTTATCCACAAGCTTAAGCTTAAAATGAATTGCTCCTGTATTTCAGGAGCTTTTTTAGAAATGAGGTAGTTTATGATTGATTTAATTAAAATGAAAGTTAAAGCAGGCGATGGCGGTAAAGGTGCTGTTGCTTTCAGACATGAAAAATATTATCCAAATGGTGGTCCTTTCGGCGGAGACGGTGGAAGAGGCGGTAACGTTTATTTTGAAGTAGACACAAATGAAACTACGCTCATTAAATTACGTTATACAAAATCTGTAAAAGCTGGTAATGGATCAAATGGTATGACAAAAAAGATGCATGGTAAAGATGGCGATGACGTTATCTTGCATGTACCTTTAGGAACAATGATTCGTAATGCAGAAAATGGTGATTTAATTGCTGATTTAACTCGTCCTCACCAGGTAGCTCTTGTTGCTAGAGGTGGCCGAGGAGGTCTTGGTAATATGCATTTTGCTACTGCCAGAAACAATACACCAGAATTTGCTCAACCAGGAGAAATTGGTCAAAGTTTTGAATTACAGATTGAATTAAGATTACTAGCTGATGCAGGTATTATAGGCTTTCCATCAGTTGGAAAATCTACTTTTTTGTCTGTTGTATCTAATGCCAAACCTGCTATTGCTGACTATCCTTTTACAACAATTGAACCTAATATTGGGGTTGTCTCTCTAAGAGATGATAGAAGCTTTATCTTAGCTGATATGCCTGGTTTAATTGAAGGAGCAGGCGATGGTAAAGGTTTAGGTCATGAATTTTTAAGACATATCAAAAGATGTCGTGTTTTAATTCATGTAATTGATATGAGCGGTTTTGAAAATGATCCAATTGAAGCTTATAACATCATTAATGCAGAACTTGCTAAATATGATTTGGATCTTGAAAAAAAGAAACAAATCGTTGTTGCTAATAAAATGGATGAAGATACAGCAAAAGAAAATCTTGAAAGATTTAAAAAAGAATTCCCTAATTTAAAAGTTTACGAAACAATTACATTTATGCATGAAGGTATTGATGAAGTACTATATGCAACTATGGATGCGATTGAAGAAGCTCGTAAAGAAGAAGCTCTAAACGCACAGGAAAAAGAAGAAGTTGTTGTATATCGTTATGAACCAAAACGTCCTGACTTTGTTATCGTAAATCTAGGTAATCATAGATGGAAGATTGATTCTGACAAAATTGACCGTCTTGCAGAGCAGGTTGATTTTGATAAAGAAGATGATACATATCAATTTGCAGCAACACTTAAGAAAATGGGTGTTGATAAAGCACTTTATGAAAAAGGTGCAAGAGATGGAGATCAGGTTATCGTTGGTACATTTATCATGGATTACAGCGAATAGGAGAATAGCTTTATATGATTTCTTTTATTGAAGGTACAGTAGATAGTATTGGAGCTGACTATGTGATATTAGATAATCATGGTATGGGCTATAAAATGCAATATGCACATACTTCTGATTTAAAGCTCAATGAAAAAGTTAAACTGTATACATATATGCATATCAGTGAAAACGATATCAGCTTATTTGCATTTAATTCTGTAAATGAGCAGGATTTATTCCTGAAACTAATCAGTGTTAAGGGATTGGGTCCTAAGACGGCAATAAGTATGTTAGCTAAAACCAGTGTTAATCGTCTTATTTCTGTTATTGATTCAGGCGATGTTACAGCTTTAAAAACAGTACCTGGCATCGGCAATAAAACCGCAAGTCAAATAATTCTTGATTTAAAAGGAAAACTTGTTTCAAGTAGTGAAGAAAGTAGTTCTGCTAAATATTCTGAAGAATTAAGTGATGCTATAGAAGCTTTAAAGAATTTAGGCTATAAACAAGCTGATATTAACCAGGTAACGAAATACTTAAGCAAGGAAACTGGTTTAACAACCGAAAAATATTTAAAAATGGGGTTACAATATATAAACGGTAGAAAGTAGGTGGGTGTATGGATGAAAAAGAACGTTTAATGTCAGTTGATAGAGATCAACAAGATGACGAAGAGACAATACGTCCACATACTTTAAAAGATTATATTGGTCAGGATGGTTTAAAAGATAATCTCAAAATTTTTATTCAGGCTGCGAAAGAAAGAAATGAATCTTTAGATCATGTATTGCTGTATGGTCCACCAGGACTTGGTAAAACAACTCTTGCCTATATTTTAGCAAATGAAATGGGTTCAAGAATCAAGATTGTTTCAGGACCAAGCATTGAAAAAAGTGGTGATTTAGCTTCTGTATTATCAGTGCTCGAACCAGGGGATGTCTTATTTATTGATGAAATACATCGCTTGCCTAAAGTTATTGAAGAAGTATTATATCCAGCTATGGAAGACTTTGTAATTGATGTCATGATTGGTAAAGATACAGGTGCTAGAAGTGTACGTTTAGAACTACCACCATTTACTTTAGTTGGTGCTACAACTAGAGCAGGTGATTTAAGTGCACCATTAAGAGATCGTTTTGGTATTATCTCAAAACTTGAATATTATACAAATGAACAGTTAGCAGATATTATTAGAAGAAGCAGTCGTGTATTGAATGTTTCTATTGATGAAGAAGCAGTGATTGAAATTGCCAGAAGATCGAGAGGAACGCCACGTATTGCAAATAGACTACTAAGAAGAATACGTGACTTTGCTCAAGTACTAAATGATGGTGTTATTTCTAAAGAAATTGCACATACCTCTTTAGAAAGACTGCATGTTGATTCTCTTGGTCTAGATGATGTTGATATACGTTATTTAAGAGGGATTATTGAGAGATTCCATGGCGGTCCTGTTGGTTTGGAGGCTTTAGCTAATTCTATCAGTGAAGAAACAACTACTCTTGAAGATGTTTATGAACCATATTTAATTCAGATAGGTTTTGTAAATCGTACAAGTAGAGGTAGAGTTGTAACAGAAAAAGCATATGAACATTTAGGAATTCCAATGCAGGGAAGATTATTATGAAAAAGTTATTTAAGAGTAAAGGAATAACATTAAATTACTTTTTTACATGTATGATTGTTTATATATTATTTTTTCTTCTTTGCTTAACAATCATCAATTTATTATTAACAATATTACAGGCTCATCCATATATTCATTTATTGATGGCTGTTCTTATCCTAATTATAGATATATTATTTACAGATTATTTTGTGAATCATTATTGGAAAAATAAATGGATTCTTAAATAATCTATGATACAATTTAAATTGCGTTGATTAGAAGGTAGTATATAGCAAGTGCTAAAAAGAGAGCTTTGGGAAGGTGTGACAAAGTTAGTAATCTATAGAAGTAGTCTAGGAGCTTATCTTTTGAACTAACAGTAGGAAGATACGGGTCGTGCACGTTATGCATAAGATGAGTATTAATAAGGTGGTACCGCGTTTATGACGCCCTTATAGTTTAGGGGCGTTTTTTTATTGGAGGACTTATGAAGAAAGAGCTGGCACAAAAATACAATCACAAAGATGTTGAAGAAGGCAAGTATAATCATTGGTTAGAAGAAGGCTATTTTACAGCTGGAGATAAATCCAAGGATCCATATACTATTGTTATTCCACCACCAAATGTAACTGGTATTTTACATATTGGTCATGCTTGGGATAATACATTACAAGATATCATTTCTCGTTATAAGAGAATGAGAGGATATGATATGTTGTATCTACCTGGTATGGACCATGCAGGTATTGCAACCCAGGCAAAAGTAGATGCCCGTTTAAAAGGTGAAGGTATCTCAAGATATGATATCGGTAGAGAAAAATTTCTGGATAGAGCTTGGCAGTGGAAAGAAGAATACGCTTCTACTATCCGTAAACAATGGGCAAAACTAGGTAACTCATTAGATTATTCGAGAGAACGTTTTACAATGGACGATGGTTTTAACGCAGCTGTAAGACATGTCTTTGTATCTTTATATAACGAAGGTCTAATTTATAGAGGTTGGAGAATTATTAACTGGGATCCTGAAGCTCGTACTGCTTTAAGTAATATTGAAGTTTATTACCAGGAAGATGCAGGCAAGATGTACTACATGCATTATCATACAGTAGAAGATAATGAAGAATTTATTGTCGCTACAACTCGTCCTGAAACAATGTTCGGTGATGTTTGCGTAGTTGTTAACCCGGATGATGAAGATAACAAGCATTTAATTGGCAAGCACTGCATTAACCCAGCCAATGGTAAAGAATTACCTATTATTGGTGATACATATATTGAAATCGGTTTTGGTACAGGTATTATGAAATGTACTCCAGCACATGATCCTAATGACTATGCTATTGCACAAAGACACGGTTTAGATAAACCTATCTGTATGAATCCAGATGGTACAATGAATGCACTATGTGGAAGGTATGAAGGCATGGACCGTTATGAGTGCAGAGAAGAACTTGTAAAAGAATTTGAAGCAAACAATGTAATGGATCATATTGAAGAAATTTCTCACCAGGTTGCTCACTCTGAACGTACACATTGTGTAGTTGAACCATATCTAAGTGAACAATGGTTTGTTAAGATGAAGCCACTTGCTGAGGATGTATTAAAAAATCAAGAAAATCCAGAAGAAAGAATTAATTTCTATCCTGAAAGATTCTCTCGTACATTCTCTCAATGGTTAGAAAATATTGAAGATTGGTGTATATCAAGACAATTATGGTGGGGTCATAGAATTCCTGCATGGTATAACAAAAATACAGGTGAAATCTTAGTATCAGAAGAAGATCCAACAGATTTAGAAAACTGGGTACAGGATGAAGATGTATTAGATACATGGTTCTCAAGTGCATTATGGCCATTTGCTACTCTTGGCTGGCCTGAAGATACAAGTGATTATGAAAGATACTACCCAACAAGTACTTTAGTTACTGGTTACGATATTATTTTCTTCTGGGTAGCGAGAATGGCATTCCAGGCTAGACACTTCACACATCATAGACCATTTAAAGATGTTCTTATCCATGGTTTAATCCGTGATGCTGAAGGCAGAAAGATGTCTAAATCACTTGGTAACGGTATCGATCCAATGGATGTTATTGATGAATATGGTGTAGATGCATTACGTTTCTTCTTGACTACAAATAGTACACCAGGACAAGATATGCGTTATATCAATGATAAAGTTGAAGCTTCATGGAACTTTATCAATAAATTATGGAACGCTTCTCGATTTGTTCTAATGAACTTACCTGAAGACATGAATTATTCTGATATTGAATTAACAAATTTATCTGAAGCTGATACATGGATTCTTGCTAAATTAAATGAAACAATTAAGCATGTAACTGAAAATAATGAAAAATATGAATTTGCTTTAGTTGGTAATGAATTATATTCATTTGTATGGGATGATTTCTGCAGTTGGTATATCGAAATGAGTAAAGCTAGTCTTTCTTCTGAAAATCCTTCAGTTGTTAAAGCAGCAGAATCTACACTTCTTTATACATTAACTACAATTCTTAAGTTGTTATCACCATTTATGCCATTTGTTACTGAAGAAATTTACTTATCTCTACCTCATGAAAAAGAGAGTATCTGTTTAGAAAGCTGGCCAAGTGAATTAACTGGTATCAAGACTGACAATTTGAATGAAATGGATATGCTTATCAGTATGATTCAAAAAGTACGTGAAGTTAAGCGGCTAAACAATCTTAAACCAAGTGCTCCATTAACATTAATGGCTAAAGACTTAAATGGTAATGTCATCGTACCAAAAGAAGGTATTAAAGCAATGTTACTGAAGATGGCGAAAACAAGCTGGCTAGATACAATTGAAGGTGACTTGACGGTAGAAACTGTAAAAGGAGGAACAATCTATATTCCTTCAAGTGAATTATTAGATAAAGAAACAGAGATTGCTAAATTAACTCTTGAAAAAGAACGTCTGGAAAAAGAAATTAGCAGAGGTAAAGGTATCTTATCTAATGCTGGTTTCTTAGCAAAAGCACCAGAGGCTAAAGTACAGGCTGAAAAAAATAAACTCGCTGACTATGAAAAGCAATTTGAAGCTGTATGTGCAAGATTAAATCTTTTACAAAATAAATAATTTGTAATATTTGCAAAGTGTATGAATATGTCTTGATGTGATATGATTTAAATATATTAACGGACATATAAAATAGCTCCGTTACTGGAGCTATTTTTTTAGGAGAAAAGCTATGGGAAAAGATAGTAATCACAAAATTATTAAAGCAGCTGCAGCTACCGCAGTAACTGTAACTGGCGCATATGCAGCAACATGCTATGTTATTTTTAATCATATTTTTGAACTGGATGAAGAAGCTTCATTATTTCGTACAGATAATAAATTTTTAAATGATGATACAAGCTATGAATGGTTTTTATCCAGCAGAAGACATGATGATTTTACAACTTCATTTGATGGTTTATCATTACATGCTATTCGTATTGAAAATCATCCAGAAAGCAATAAATGGGTTATTCTAGGTCATCCATATAAATCAAGTGCTTTAAATATGAAGAAACTTGCTTATGAATTTGATAAAAAAGGATATAACGTACTTATTCCAGATGAAAGAGCTTGTGGTTTATCTAAAGGCAAATATACGGGCCTTGGCTGGACAGAGCATTATGATTTAATTAACTGGATCAATTTACTAATCCATATGTATCCTGAAGCAGAAATTGTTTTATATGGTATTTCAACAGGGGCTAATGCAATTATGAATGCTTCTGGTGACTTTATGCCAAAGAATGTTAAATGCGGTATTGTAGATTCAGGTTATGTATCTCAAGATGCGATTATTTCTAAATATATTGAACAAAAAACAAATGTAAAAGGGGATTTATTCTTATTTGGTATTAACTTCTATGTTAAACAAATTCTTCATTTTTCTTTAGCCGATGCTAGTCCTATTCATCAATTAGAAAATGCTCATTTTCCAATTTTATTTATGCAGGCTAAAAATGATAAATTTATACCACAAAGTGAAACATATAATGCATTCTATGCTTGCTCCAGTGATAAAGATTTATATTTCTATGAGAAAGATGCAGCTAATGCAAACTATATGAATGAAGAATATTTTGATAAAATATTTACATTTATTGAATCAAAATAATTATAAGAAGCTGTTCGAAAATTAAGTGATTAAACTTAAAGCTGGGCAGCTTTTTATATGTCATAATCCTCTCTTGTCCCAGTGTACTATCAAATTTACTAATATTAAGACACGGTTAGAAAACACTAACAATTGGCAAAAGTTACTTAATCAAGTAGTTAGAATCATGGTAGATTAGCTGGAGCACAAGCTGCAGAAAACGCAGGTTTTACAGTTGTAGAAGATACAAAAGAACTTACGGAAGTAGGTAAAGCTACAATGGAAGAAGCTAAGAATTCAAAAATTGAATAAGAACATTAATTAAATCGGAATGAGGATTTCTCCTCATTCTTTTTATTTTGCATTAATACCATAAGAAGTGCAAAAATGAAAACGCTTTAATTTTTATTGTTTAAACATCTAATGTGTTTTATAATAACTAGTGACTTAAAAATATAGGAGGATATATGGCAAGTAAGAAATTTGTCTATAAGTTTTCAGAAGGAAACGGTTCCATGCGTGAGCTTCTTGGTGGTAAAGGTGCAAACCTTGCTGAAATGAGCAATCTTGGAATGCCAGTTCCTAATGGTTTTACAATTACAACAGAAGCATGTAATGCTTACTACAGTGATGGTGAAAAAATAAATGATGAAATTGCTGCACAAATGTGGGCACATCTAACATGGTTAGAAGAAGAAACTGGTAAAAAACTAGGTGATGAATCCAATCCATTATTAGTATCAGTACGTAGTGGTGCTAGAGCTAGTATGCCAGGTATGATGGATACAATTCTTAACTTAGGTATGAATGATACTGTTGTTAAGGTTGTTGGCGAAAAATCAGGCAACAAACGTTTTGCATACGATTCATATAGAAGATTCATTCAAATGTTCTCAGACGTAGTTATGGGACTAAGCAAAGCTCGTTTTGAACAAATTATTGATGAAATCAAAGAAAGAAGAGGTATTAAACTAGATATCGATCTTTCTGCTGATGATATGGTTGAACTTACAGAAAAATTCAAGGAATTCTATAAAGAAAACCTTCATGAAGAGTTCCCTCAAGATCCAAAAGTTCAATTAGAACGTTCTGTAGAAGCAGTATTCCGTTCTTGGAACAATGAACGTGCTATCTATTACCGTCGAATGAATGATATTCCAGGTGACTGGGGTACAGCTGTTAACGTACAGGAAATGGTATTCGGTAACATGGGTAACGATTGTGGTACAGGTGTTGCTTTCACAAGAAACCCTGCAACTGGTGAAAAGAAACTATTTGGTGAATTCTTAATGAATGCCCAAGGTGAAGACGTAGTAGCTGGTATTCGTACACCACAACCAATTGAAGAATTACAACAAACAATGCCAGGTGCATTCAACGATTTCGTTGAAATCTGCAACCGTCTTGAAAAGCATTACCATGATATGCAAGATATGGAATTTACTATTGAACATGGAAAACTATTCATGTTACAAACACGTAATGGTAAGCGTACTGGTCCTGCAGCATTAAAGATTGCGGTTGATATGGTTGAAGAAGGCTTAATTGACAAGGATCAAGCATTAATGATGGTTGAACCTAAACAATTAGATGACTTACTACACCCACAATTCGACGCTGATGATTTAAAGAAGAAAGCAAATGATGTTATTGCTGTTGGTTTACCAGCTTCTCCTGGTGCAGCATGTGGTTCAGTAGTATTTACAGCTGAAGAAGCTAAAGTTCAAGCTACAGCAGGTAAGAAAGTTATCCTAGTTCGTCTTGAAACTTCTCCAGAAGATATTGAAGGTATGCACGTATCTCAAGGTATCCTAACAGTTCGTGGTGGTATGACAAGTCACGCTGCCGTTGTGGCTAGAGGAATGGGTGCTTGCTGTGTATCTGGATGTGGTGAAATTTCAGTTGATGAAGCAAACAAACAATTTACAATTCATGGTGAAACATTTAAAGAAGGCGATGTTATTTCTTTAGATGGTTCAACAGGTAAAGTATATAGAGGCGCTATCGCTACAGTTCCAGCTAAGATTTCTGGTAACTTCAAGAAATTTATGGATTGGGCTGATGAAAGACGTACATTACATATCAGAACTAACGCTGATACACCAGTAGATGCTGCTAAAGCCGTAGAATTTGGTGCTGAAGGTGTTGGTCTAGTTCGTACAGAACATATGTTCTTTGAAGAAAAGAAGATTCGTGCTATCCGCGAAAAGATTATTTCTAAGACATTAGAACAAAGAAAAGCAGCATTAGCTAAGATTCTTCCTATGCAACGTGCAGACTTCGAAGGTATCTTTGAAGCTATGGGTGGACGCAGTGTTACTATCCGTCTATTAGATCCACCTCTACATGAATTCTTACCTCAAGATCCTGAAATGATTAAATCTTTAGCAGAAGAAATGGGTGTTACAGTAGCTGAACTAAATGAAGTTATCAGTAACTTACATGAATTCAACCCTATGATGGGACACCGTGGATGTAGATTAGACGTTACATATCCTGAAATTGGTGAAATGCAAGCTCAAGCTATTATTGAAGCTGCTATCAATGTTAAAGCTAAGCACCCTGATTGGAATGTAGTTCCTGAAATCATGATTCCACTTGTTGGTGAACCAAAAGAATTAGCTTATGTTAAATCAGTAGTTGTTAAGAAGGCTGATGAAGTGATCAAGAATGCTAACTCTGATCTAAAATACTTAGTTGGTACAATGATTGAAATTCCTCGTGCTGCATTACTAGCTGATGAAATTGCTAAAGAAGCTGAATTCTTCAGTTTTGGTACAAACGACTTAACACAAATGACATTTGGATTCTCTCGTGATGATGCTGGTCACTTCTTATCTGACTACTACAACAAGCATATTTATGAATCAGATCCATTTGCTCACGTTGACCAGGCTGGTGTTGGAAAACTAATCAAGATGGCTGTAGAACTAGGTAAATCAACAAGACCTGATATCCATTTAGGTGTTTGTGGTGAACATGGTGGTGACCCTGCAAGTATCGAATTCTTCCATAGAGTTGGATTAAACTATGTATCTTGCTCACCATACCGTGTACCAATTGCTAGACTTGCTGCTGCTCAAGCTGCTATTAAAGTAGACAGAGAAAACGCTTAAGTCTTAACTTGAAATTTATAAATTTAAAATGCTTTAGGAAATTGCTCTTAAAGCATTTTTTTATTTGACAATGTAGGTATTCTGCTATTAAATATAGGTAATGCAAAGATAAGGACATGATTATTAAGCACGAATGTAGAAAGATTACTGGTTGATGAAAAGTAATCGCAGTACTTAGTTTTTACCACCTTGGAGCAGCATCTTAATCGATTGCCGTAAATCTGCGTTAAAGATAAATGAGTGTCCATATTTATATGGGAATTAAGGTGGTACCGCGTTAACGTTGACGTCCTTTTGATAAGGACGTTTTTATATTTTTGGAGGAAGAGAAAATGATTAATTTTAAAGAAGACAAGGATCTAAATACGTTGAATCATAGTTGTGCTCACTTATTAGCACAGGCTGTTAAGCATTTATATCCAAATGCTAAATTCTGGGTTGGTCCAGTAGTAGAAGAAGGATTCTATTACGATATCGATTTAGGTAATGATGTTATCCGTGATGAAGATTTACCTAAGATTGAAAAAGAAATGAAGAAACTTGCTAAAGATGGTAAGAAGATTGTTCGTCATGAAATTACTAAAGAAGAAGCTTTAGAAATGTTCAAAGATGATCCATATAAATTAGATTTAATCTCTCGTATGAATGAAGATGAACAAGTTATTTCATGCTATACACAAGGTGACTTTACTGATTTATGTAGAGGACCACACGTTGATAATGTAAAACTATGTCGTTATTTCAAACTAATAAAGCATTCTGGTGCATATTGGAAGGGCGATAAAAATAACAAAGTACTACAACGTATTTATGGTGTATGCTTACCAAATGAAGAAGAATTAAATAAATATTTAGCAGAACTTGAAGATGCTAAACAAAGAGATCATAGAAAACTTGGTAAAGAATTAAGTATGTTCATGTTCTCTGATATTGTTGGTAGTGGTTTACCAATGTGGTTACCTAATGGCTTTACTGTTAGACGTTTATTAAGTGACTATATTATGAATAAAGAACTAGAACTAGGCTATGAACATGTTATGACACCTAGCTTGGCTAACGTTCGTTTATATAAGACAAGTGGTCACTGGGATCATTATAAAGATGATATGTTCCCAGCAATGCAGGGTGATACAGAAGATGAAATGTATGTATTAAGACCTATGAACTGTCCAGAACATATGATTATCTACAAGAGTACATTACATTCTTATAGAGATCTTCCAATTCGTATTGCAGAAATTGCCAATGACTTCCGTTATGAAGCAAGTGGTGCTTTAACTGGTATTGAACGTACTAGAGCTTTCACTCAAAATGATTCTCATATTTTCTGTAGACCAGATCAAATTGGTGAAGAAATCAAAAATGTAACAAAGCTAATTCTTGATGTATATAAAGACTTTGGCTTTAATGATTATGAATTCCGTCTTTCACTACGTGATCCTAATAACACAGAAAAATATTTCGGTAATGATGAGTTATGGGAAAAGAGTGAATCAGAATTAAGAGAAGTATTAAAAGAAATGGGCGTTAAATACTATGAAGCTATTGGTGAAGCTGCTTTCTATGGTCCTAAGATTGACGTTCAGGTTAAGAGCGCTATTGGTCATGATGTTACATTATCTACAATTCAATTAGACTATCAATTACCAGAACGTTTTGAACTTGAATATATTGATTCTGATCAAGAAAAGAAGAGACCAGTTGTTATTCATAGAGCAATTCTAGGTTCATTAGACCGTTTCGTTGCATTCTTGCTTGAAGAAACAAAGGGTATTTTCCCTCTATGGTTAGCTCCAACTCAAGCTGTTGTTCTACCAATTGCTCCAGATGCTCATGGTGAATATGCTGCTGAAATTGTTAAAGATTTAAAGAAGATGGGTATCAGATGCACATTAGATGACAGAAACGAAAAGTTAGGTTATCGTGTTCGTGAAGCACAAACAAATAAGATTCCTGTTGAAGTCGTAGTAGGTGACAAAGAAAGAGATGAAAGAGCTGTAACTGTTAGAAGATATGGCAGCAAGGTTGAAACAAAACTCTCTCTAGATGATTTCTATTCAATGATACAGGATGAAATTGCTAGAAAGGGTAACTGATGAAAAAAAGTATAATTTGTTTATTGAACATTATTTTATTAGCAGGATGTAGTAAAGGTACAAAAGCACCTGTTACTACAACTACTCCAATTGCTGGTGATATTCCTGTATCAGAACCAACTTTAAAAGTTTTATCTCCTGCAGGAGCTCCAGCTTTATCAGAGCTTGGAGCAATTGAAAAAGGATATGATGTAGAAATTACTGATGGTCCTGATAAACTTCAGGCTGAATTAATTAATGCTAATTCAGACTACGATGTAATTGTTGCACCAACAAATCTTGGTGTAAAACTTGCTTCACTTGGTAAAAGCGAATACAAGTTACTTGAAGTAGTTACATGGGGTAACTTATATTTAGTAGGTCCAGAAGGTACTGATTTAGAAAATACAACAATTGCTGGTTTTGGCGAACAGGCTGTAACAGGACTTGTATTTAAATCAGTTTATCCTGAACTTTACGATAAAGTGAACTGGGGATACGGAAGTGTTACCGAAGCTCAAGCTGCATTATTAAGTGGTGAAGCAGAAGTTGCAATACTTGCAGAACCTGCAGCTACGGCAACAATTGCCAAAGCAAAAGAAAAAAATAAGGAATTAACAATATTATCTAATCTTCAAGAATTATGGGGTGAAGGTAATGGATATCCTCAAGCAGGTATCTTTGTAAAAAGTTCTGTATATGAAGAAAACAAAGATGCTGTAAATGCTTATATAACTTCTATTGAAGACTTTATCAGTCAAGTAAATAACGATGAAAGTAAAGAAGTATTAACTAATGCAATTGATTCAATAGGCGCAGAAAACTTATCTGTACCTAACAGTAAAATCATTGCTAAAGTATGGGATAGATTAAATATTCATCCAACAAAAGCTAGTGAATGCGAAGATGATATTGCTAACTTCCTAAAACTATTTGATGTAAAAGATATAACAAATTGTATTATTAAATAAAGAGAATGCCTGAGTTAAAAAACTTGGGCATTTTTATATTTTTGTCGTATAAAAATTAAATTTACTTTGCTATAATGGTGACAGAAAGGTTCTTTGTGAAAAAACAATATTTTATATCAACCGTTATTTTTTTAACACTCTGGCAGATTAGTGCTTTATTTATTAACAACGATATTTTAGTACCTACACTACAGGAGATCTTTCAATCATTAGTATGTATACTAGGTTCTTCTAAAACGTATATATATATTTCGATTACTTGTCTAAGAGTCTTAAAGGGTTTTTTTATATCATTATTTACAGCATTAGTCATCAGTTCGCTTGGTTATATATTTGAAGATATAAAGAAATGGCTGCAACCTCTTATGATGTTAATCAAAACAATACCAAATATCAGCTATATTATTTTAGCGATTATCTGGTTAGGTTCTGAAGGCAGTGTTTCTGTAGTTACATTTATGATTATATTTCCAATTTTCTTACAGAGTTTTGATTCAAAACTTGCTGAACAAAAAAGAAAATTGAGTGATGTCACAAAAATATACAGTTCCAGTTTTAGTGAATTATTAAAAGTTGTTATTCTACCAGAATTATATATAGAAATACTTGAAACAAGTAAAACATCAATTTCGATGGGACTAAAAGTAGCAGTTATGGCAGAAATTATAGCTGCTGTTAGAAAAGGGATAGGAAAGCAGTTAAATTATGCAAGAATCAATTTAAATACAGCTGATTTAATTGCATGGACTGTCATTATTATACTTATATCGATTATATTCAATTTTATTTTTCAATTATTGTTACAGTATAGATTGAAGGAGGAACAATATGGAAAGACTAAATGCGGAAGCTCTTCACACAATTGACACTATTGTTGAGCGTCACGCACATGAAAAGGGACCTGTTATTGTCATGTTGCATGAAGTACAGGATTCTCTAGGCTACATTCCTTTTGAAGCTATGGAAAAAATAGCAAATGCAACAGGAGTAAGTGCAGCTGAAGTATTTGGAGTAGTTAACTTTTATGCCGGGTTTACTACTGTACCAAAAGGAAAACATGTTATTAATGTATGTTTAGGCACAGCATGTTATGTTAAAGGCAGTCAGGCTTTAATTGATAAAGTCATTGAATTAACAAATGCTCAAATTAATTCTACAAGTGAAGACGGAATGTTTTCATTAGATGCAACCAGATGTCTTGGAGCTTGTGGTCTAGCACCAGTATGTGTCATTGATGGAAAAGTTTTAGGTAATTGCACAGTTGAAAGACTAACACAGGAAATTGCAGCAATTAAAGCTAAATAAAAATTTTTATAATCAATTGTATACGCTTACAAATCTTTAAAGGAGTGAAGAGATGAAAAGTTTGGATGAATTAAAGGAGTTAAAGGAACAATCTTTTAACAAAATAGAATTAAGATTAGACAATCGTAAATATAAATTAGTTGTACATTATTTTGATAAGGATGAAACTTCTTGTAAAAACTTAGTTAATTACTTATTTAATAAAGTTGAAGAGGAAAGATTAAACTGTTATGTAATCTTAGGTGAATCATTAAATACCGATTCACAAGCTATTTCTGTAGTTGAAAAAGACAATTCAACAACTTATGGAAATATCACAAAAGAAATTGCAGATGAAATTTTAAATTCCCATATTCAAAATGATATTGTTTTAGAAAAATATATTGCGAAGTAGGAGAATAATATGTATAGAGTAAATATTTTATGCTGTGGTGGTACTGGTTGTACTGCCAGCAATTCAACAGAAATCGTTGATAATCTCAATGAATGTATTCAAAAATATCATTTGGAAAATGAAATTAATGTAGTTAAAACAGGTTGTTTTGGCTTATGTCAAAAAGGTCCTATTGTAGCAATTTATCCTGAAAAAGTATTCTATTCTCATGTTAAACCTGAAGATGCAGAAAAGATTATTGTCGATCATATTATGCATGGTTCTGTTGTAAAAGATTTAGAACTTTATGATATTGATCCAGAAACAAATGAAAAGATTCAAAACATCGACAAGATTAAATTCTATGAGAAACAAGAACGTATTGCATTAAGAAACTGCGGCAAGATTAATCCTGAAGATATTACTGAATATATCGCTATGGATGGTTATGAAGCATTAGGTAAAGCCTTAACAACAATGACACCTCAAGAAGTAATAGATGTAATGAAAGCTTCTGGATTAAGAGGAAGAGGTGGAGCAGGTTTTCCAACAGGTTTAAAATGGCAATTTGAAAAAGACCAGGAAGCAGATGAAAAGTATGTTATCTGTAATGCCGATGAAGGTGACCCGGGTGCATTCATGGATCGTTCTATTCTTGAAGGTGATCCTCATGCGATTATCGAAGGTATGGCAATCATGGCTTATGCTGTTGGTGCTCAAACTGGTTATATTTATATCCGTGCAGAATACCCAATTGCAGTTCATCGCTTAAAGGTCGCAATTAAACAAGCAAGAGAATTACATTTATTAGGTGATAATATTCTTGGAACAAATTTCTCATTTGAACTAGAAATTAGACTTGGTGCAGGTGCCTTTGTTTGTGGTGAAGAAACGGCTTTAATTGCTTCTATTGAAGGTAAACGTGGTATGCCTACTCCAAAACCACCATTTCCAGCTGTTAAAGGTGTTTGGGGTAAACCAACAAGTATCAACAACGTAGAAACTTTAGCTAACGTTGCTCAAATTATCTTAAAAGGTGCTGACTGGTACAGCTCTATCGGTACAGAAAAATCTAAAGGTACTAAAGTATTCGCATTAGGTGGAAAGATTCAAAATACGGGTCTAGTAGAAATTCCTATGGGAACGACTTTAAGAGACATTATTTATGAAATTGGTGGTGGATGTCCTAACGGAAAAAAATTCAAGGCTGTTCAAACAGGTGGTCCATCAGGTGGATGTTTAACAGAAAAAGAATTAGATACACCAATTGACTATGATAACTTGATTCAAGCTGGCTCAATGATGGGATCAGGTGGAATGATTGTCTTAGATGAAGACAGTTGTATGGTAGACGTTGCTAGATTCTATATGGAATTTATTGTGGAAGAAAGCTGTGGCAAGTGTACACCATGTAGAGTAGGAACAAAGAGATTACTAGAAATGCTCATCAAGATTACTAAGGGTGAAGGAACTCTAGAAATGCTAGATGAAATGGAAGAACTATGTTATCAGATTAAAGATACAGCACTATGTGGTCTAGGTCAGACTGCTCCTAACCCAATCTTATCTACTTTATCTCACTTCAGAGATGAATATATCGCTCATATCGTAGACAAGAAGTGTCCTGCTGGTGTATGTAAGTCACTATTAACATATAGTATTGATCCTGAATTATGTCGTAAGTGTTCATTATGTTCTAAGAAATGTCCTGTTAATGCAATTAGTGGTGTTGCTGGTAAAGAAAGCTTCCGTATTGATACAACTAAGTGTATTAAGTGCGGTACATGTTTAGAAACATGTCGCTTTGGTGCAGTTAGCAGAAAGTAGGAGGATAAGAATATGACAACAGTACATTTAAAAATAAATAATAAATCTATTACTGCAGAAGATACAGATACAATCCTTACTGCTGCAACAAAAAATGGAATTAAAATTCCTACACTTTGCTATTTGAAAGATATCACTAAATCTGGTGCTTGTAGAGTATGTCTAGTTGAAGTAAAGAAAGCAAAAACTTTATTATCAGCTTGTACCACTCCAGTAACAGAAGGTATGGAAGTATTTACAAATTCTCCTAGAGCTTTAGCTGGTAGAAGAAATTCTGTTGAACTAATTTTAAGTAACCATAACAAGAATTGCTTATCTTGTATTAGAAACCAGAATTGTGAACTACAGAGGTTATGTGAAGATTTAGGTATTAGAGAAAACAAATTTGAAGGAGAACATACAAAACCTTCATATGATAATTTCAGTTATGGTATTATCCGCGATACTTCCAAGTGTGTACTATGTGGAAGATGTATTGATACATGTACTAAAGTTCAAGGTTTAGGTGTTCTTGGCTTAGAAAATAGAGGTTTCAATACTATCGTAGCTCCTATTTATAATGTTTCTTTAAAAGATGTTAACTGTATGCAATGTGGTCAATGTGTAATTAACTGTCCAACTGGTGCATTAAGTGAAAAAGAAGATATCCATGATGTCATTAAAGCTTTAGCTAATCCTGATAAACATGTTATCGTGCAAACAGCTCCTGCAGTTCGTGCAAGTTTAGGTGAAGAATTCGGCTTACCTATTGGAACAAGAGTTACTGGTAAGATGGTGGCTGCATTAAAAGCTTGTGGTTTTGAAAGAGTTTATGATACAAACTTTGGTGCTGACTTAACAATCTTCGAAGAAGGTAACGAATTATTAAACCGTATTACTAATGGTGGTGTATTACCAATGTTTACATCTTGTTCACCAGGATGGATTCGTTACATTGAACATGAATATCCTGAATTACTTCCTCATTTATCAAGTGCTAAATCACCTCATATGATGCTTGGTGCTATGGTTAAGTCTTACTATGCTAAACGTAAAGGAATTGATCCTAAAGATATCTATGTTGTAAGCATTATGCCTTGTACTGCTAAAAAATCAGAGATTAAACGTCCTGAATGCAAGACAAGTAATTATGTAGATGTTGATGCAGTACTAACAACTAGAGAATGTGGTCGCTTGATCAAGATGATGGGTGTTGATTTTAATAACCTGGAAGATGAAGAATTTGACGGTGACTTATTTGGTGAATACAGTGGTGCAGCGGTTATATTCGGCGCAACTGGTGGTGTTATGGAAGCTGCTTTAAGATCAGTTAAACAAAAACTTGATCATGAAAAACTTGAAAAAGTTGACTTTACAGTATGTAGAGGACTTGAAGGGGTTAAAGAAGCAGAAATTGATCTAAATGGTACAAAGATCTGGATTGCAATTACATCAAGTATGTCTGCAGCTAAACCATTGTTAGAAGAAGTTAAAAATGGTACATCTAAATATACATTCATCGAAGTAATGGGTTGTCCTGGAGGATGTATCAATGGTGGAGGTCAGTCTATCGTACCTAGTTCTATTAAAAATAATCCAAATATCGAAAATTATAAATCATTAAGAATGAAAGTACTTTATGACGAAGATTTAATAAAAGAAGTAAGAGTATCTGATGATAACGTTCAGGTTCAAGAATTATATAAGAATTTCTTAGGTGAGCCGGGTAGTGAACTTGCAGAAGAGTTGTTACATACAACTTATACAAAGAAAGAAAAATTTAATATCTTCAATAAATAAATCGTTATAACTTAGAAAGGATTCTGTAATCTCAAAAATGGAGCTGAAGAATCCTTTCTATTTTACATTTAAAAGAAAGTAGTAAGTTTTAATGTAATTAATGGTAGATATAGATAAATGAGTTTAATCGACTTTTAAATACGATTGTTTGTAAGCGATACATAATAGGTACCTACAAACATAAAATATCCTGTGATTAAATATAAATGTCACAGGATTATTTCTTATATAAGCTGTCTGGCAAC
>JABLTN010033321.1_pt1 | contig 27344 bp, 21 predicted proteins | sample 7160141 | NCBI WGS metagenome assembly JABLTN01 (sample SAMN14651226, study PRJNA627086) | human gut metagenome | isolation source: feces | host: Homo sapiens | reverse complement strand
GTAATGAGTTTAGCAACAGGAACAATGAGTGCAAGTGAGACAACAAACTATCGTCTTAGAATGTATGTAGATGAAGACTATAATCCCCAAGGAGATTATCATTTAGTGTTAAGATAAATGCTTATGGAAAAGTAAAAGAAGCACCAATAGGTAGTAAGATGAAAGCATATATAACACAAGCTGATCTTAATAAAGAGAATTTTACTCTACCACAGACAGACTTTCATACTGGAACTTACGCATCAAAAATAACTAGTATTATCACAAAAAAAGATAACATAGTACCAGAAACAGCTACAGAAAGTTGGGATATATCAGAAGCAGGGGATGGTTCTGTAATGGCATATGTAGAAGATGATGGAACTGGTAATAGTACTTATAAGTTAACAATAGGTGGAAAAGGTGGAATTATTGCTAATGAAAATATGGTTTTCTATTTTCTTGGCTTTGCTATGACATCAATAGATTTGTCATCCTTAGATACATCAGAAGTAACAAATATGAGTGGTATGTTTGCTGAGTGTATCAGTTTAACAAGTCTAGATTTAAGTAAATTTGATACATCAAAAGTGACAAATATGAGTGGTATGTTTTTAAATTTTAGTAGTTTAACAAGTCTAGATGTAAGTACTTTTGATACATCAAAGGTAACAGATATGCTGTCTATGTTTGATAATTGTAGCAGTTTAACAAGTCTAGATGTAAGCAATTTTGATATATCAAACGTAACAAATATGGATACTATGTTTAATGGTTGTAGCAGTTTAATAAGCCTAGATGTAAGTAACTTTGATACCTCAAAAGTAACTGGTATGTGGTATATGTTTTCTGAATGTAGCAGTTTAACAAGTCTAAATGTAAGTAATTTTGATACCTCAAAAGTAACAAATATGTGGAATATGTTTAATGGTTGTAGCAGTTTAACCAGTCTAGATTTAAGTAATTTTAATACATCAAACGTAACAGATATGGCTAGTATGTTTGATAATTGTAGCAGTTTAACAAGTCTAGATTTAAGTAATTTTGATACATCAAAAGTAGCAAGCATGTACAGTATGTTTCGTAGCTGTTACAAATTAACTCAAATAACTGTTTCTAATAAATGGGTGATTGGTTCATCAACTGATGTACGGGAAATGTTTTCTGACTGTGGAACAGACCGTGTAACAGTAGTTTAAAAGTGACATAGGATAGAGTCTAGAGAAAATTTATTCTTTTAAGCTGAAAATGTCAGTTTACACTATCAATACACATATATATTAGGTAAATTAATCGATTTTTGGAAATATCTTGAAAAAGATATTTTTCTTTGCTATACTTTATCCATAAGGTAAGGTGAGATATATGAGTACTAAAAGTACACGAAAGAAAGTTATAAAAAAGACTAAAACAGATATTGAATTTGAAAAAGCTAAAAGAAATGTTAAAATGATTGGTGTTGTTGCCACTATTTTTCTATTTATCTTAGTAATAATAGGTTTTTTAACTATGGGAAAACCATCTTATGCAACATTACTTGAATCCCTTCCAAGTTCATTTACTAGTAAGCTTGGAAAAAGTCCTAAATGTACTGATAATCAAAATACACCAGCATGTAACACATTACGAGAAATTGGAACTATCGATATAGATTATGGTTTTAAAGCTAGCTATGATAATAAACTTGCAGATTTGTTCTGTATTGAACATATGAAATCTATGAGTTCTAGTGTTAACTATACAAAAGATAAATCAGTATTAGATACTTATCCAGGAATTGTTTATATCTTAGATAATAATAATTTTGATACCTCTAAAGGTACATGCAAATCACTTGGAACTTGTACTGATTCACAACTAAATGAATATTTAACCCAAATAGCTATTTGGTGGTATATAGATAAAGTAAATGGTTGTGATGATGGTAAAAACTATTCAAGTAAAGGAGTAGAATCAACTATTACTGAAGATAATGATGGAAATGGTAAATATGACTCTGATAAAAATTATCAATACTATAACAATTTATCAGTACTTGATAAACAAGCTATAAAAGCTAGTAAATATGCTAGTAAAATAGACTCATTAGTTAAGGGAGCATTAGCTTATAAAGGAGATACTACTACTCCTAATATATCACTACCATCAAAAGATAATATCACTTATACAGCAAATGGTAATAATATTGTTACTAGTGCTATAACACCTACTAGTACTTCAGGAAGCTTTTCTAGTTATACTGTAACAGTAAATAATAGTAATGTTAAAGTACTTAATACTAGTTTAGTAGAACAAACAACTTTTGGCAAAGGTGAATCATTTATAATATCAATGCCTGCATCTCTTGCTACTGATGGAAAAATATCAGTTGATGTAAGTGTAGAAGGAAACTTCAGTAAAAAAGATGCATTCTTCTATAAACCAACTAGTACTTCATTACAGACTACTGTATTAGGAGTAATTAATAATTCTAAACAAAAAGCTAATTTAAATTTAGCTTACGAAATAGAACTAGGAGAAGGAAAGTTTCGTAAAGTAGATGCAGAAACAGGAGATTATGTAAAAAACGCTACTTTATCTGTTGTTGATTCTAAAGGTACTGTAGTTAGTACTTTTGAAACAGGGGATAAAGAAACAACTATTACATTACCAGTTGGAAACTATACGGTAACAGAAACAAAAGTACCAGATGGCTATAGTGCAGAAAAGACAACTTGTGAATTTGAAATTAAAAAAGACGAAACAACAGAAATAGTTTTAAAAAATACTAAACTAATTGATGTTCCTAATACAAAAGTTAACATGACATATGTTTATGGAATAGGAATAGCAATAGTTGTAGTTGGTATTATCTTCATAGTAATAGCTAAAACATCTTCTAATGGTAAAAAGAAGAAAAATTAATAAAAAAGGCCAACTTCTTCTAGTTGGTCTTTTCTTCCTTTTAATAGGTATATCAGTAATGATTTATATTCCTATTAAAACTATTAAGAATAAAGTATTTAGTGAAATGAAATTAGCTATTTATCAAGATGAAATAAATGAAGATAATGAAACTATAAATGATATAGGAACTAATAATATTAGTAAACCTGCTACTGATAATACTAATCAGATAGAATCTAGTACTGAACAACCTAAAAAAAATATCTCATATACCTATATAGGTCAGTTAAGTATTCCAAAGATTAAATTTAAAAGAGGATTTGTAAAAAAAGAATCAAAATATAATAACATCGAATATAATGTAACTATTGCTAAAGAAGCAGATTATCCAGATGTTAAGAATGGTAACTTCATTCTAATGGCTCATTCAGGAGATGCTCCAATATCTTTCTTTGAACCACTTTATAAATTAGAACTAGGAGATATTGCTACTGTTAGTTATAATGCTAAAGCATATTACTATAAACTAGTTAAAACTTATCAAGTAGATAAAACTGGTAAAATTGCTATTTATCGTGATTATAATAAAAAGACCTTAACCTTAATAACTTGTACACATGATGATTTAACTAAACAAAGTATTTATATCTTTGAACAAACAAATGAATAGGAGGGAATAGAAGATGGATTTAAATATTATAGATAAAATAACCTTGTTTTTTAACCTTAACTTTAATTCATTTCTAGCAATAGAAGAATTACTAATCTTTATACTTATCTTAAGCTTTCTAATAATTAATCTAAAGTATAAAAATAATAAAGTAAAAATATTTATCCCTTTTCTTCTTCTATTTATAGTAAGTCTAGCTATGTTCCTTTATGGAAGTAGTATCCTATATGTTCTAGAAGAAATAGTAAAAGGAATAATTTATGCTATTTATTTTCCAAATATAATCTTTTATATAATAACAGTTATAATAAGTTTTAGTATTATGATATATACCATACTATCTAATAAACTAACTAATAAAGAGAAAATAATTAACTATCTATTATGTGGTATTCACTTATATCTATTTATTCTATTTATTACTAATTGTCTAGACTTAAATGTCTCCTTAGTAAGACCATCTAGGATATATAAACATGATGAATTATATGTTCTAGTACAATCATGTCAGTTAGTATTTGTAGTAAATATTATTTATCAAAGTGTAAAGATGCTAGTTAGAAAATTGAAAAATAAGAGTAAGAATGATATAATGGACAGGAAGTGAGGTTGTTATGAAAGAGAAATTAACTAAACAAGTAAAAAAAGGAAAAAATTATTTAAAAAGAGTTAAAGAAGAACATTTGATTAAGAAATACTTTACAGATAATACTCTTTTCTTAACCTTTGTTTTAGTATGTGTGATAAATTCTACTATGCTTAGATTCTTTACTATGCGTACATTAGAAAACTATTTAGCTATTAAACCAATCATTGCTGATATTGGAATAGTAGTGTTAGTAGGATCATTTTCTTATTTATTTAAAGGCAAGAAAAGATATACATATTTACTAATAGCTAGTATTTTCTTTACAGCTATTTGTATGATTAATTCGATATATTATACATTCTATACATCATTTGCTAGTGCATCTATGTTATCTCTTACTCAGTTTATTGCACCAGTATCAGATGCTGTAGTAGAAAATGTTTTACAACTAAAAGATTTACTTTACTTAGTACCATTTGCTTTCTTTGTCTTTACTTATCATAGATTGTTAAAGAAAGGTAAGTTTAAACGTTATACTAAGACAGAGAGAAAAACAAACTGGTTACATACATTTATAGCAGGTGTTGTAATATTAGTTGTATTTACTGTTACTTTATCAGGACTTGAAATAGGTAGATTTGTTAAACAATGGAATAGAGAATATATTGTTATGCGATTTGGTATTTACTTATATCAAGGTAATGATGTAGTTAAAAGTCTACAACCAAAGATAAGTGCTATGTTTGGTTATGATAATGCAAAAAAAGAATTTGATGAGTACTTTAAAGATAAAAGTGATACAAGAGATTATACTAATGAATATACAGGAATACTAGAAGGAAAGAATGTAATTGTTATTCATGCTGAGAGTTTCCAAGATGTAGCACTTAATAGAACTTTTAATGGACAAGAAGTAACACCTAATATGAATAAATTAATTAAAGAAGGATTATTCTTTAGTAACTTTTATTCCCAAGTAAGTGTAGGTACTAGTTCTGATACAGAATTAACTTTTAATACTAGTTTAATGCCTACTCAAAATGGTACTGCTTTTGTTAGTTACTTTGATAGAACTTATAATGGTACTCCTAAGTTTATGAAGGAGAAAGGTTATTATACATTTAGTATGCATGCTAATAATGCTGACTTTTGGAATAGACGAGCTATGCATGAATCTTTAGGATATGATAAGTTCTATAGTAAAGAAACTTATAAGACTGAAGGAGAAGAAATGATAGGACTAGGTCTTTCTGATAAATCATTCTTTAAACAGTCAGTAGAAAAATTAAAGAAAATAAAACAAGACCATGATAAGTTTTATGGAATAGCTATATCACTATCAAATCATACACCATTTTCAGATGTTACTAAGTATGGTGAATTTAAAGTTACTATGAATGAAGAAGTTACTAATGAAGATGGAACAACTACTACTGTTGAGCATCCTTATCTAGAAGGTACTAAATTAGGTAACTACTTTAAATCAGTTCATTATGCAGATGCTGCTTTAGGTGAGTTCTTTCAAGAACTAGATGAAGCAGGGTTACTTGATAATACTGTTGTTATGCTTTATGGTGATCATGATGCAAGACTACCAAAAGCAGATTATGTTAAGATGCTTAATTATGATATGACTACTAATAGTGTTAAATCTAAAGATGATCCAACATATCAAGAATTTAATAGTTATCATTATGAATTAAATAGAAAAGTACCATTATTAATTTGGACTAAAGATGATACTATTAAAGCTAAAGAAGTAACAGATATTATGGGAATGTATGATGTACAACCTACAATTAGTAATATGTTAGGATTTTATAATAAGTATTCACTAGGACATGATATTTTTGAAATAAAAGATAATAATATAGTAGTATTCCCTAATGGAAACTGGTTAACTAATAAAGTTTATTATAATAGTCAAAAAGGTGAATATATGTCTTTAAAAGATGAGGTAATAAGTGATGATTATATTTCAGAAAATAGTAAATATACTGAGAAACTATTAGATGTCTCTAATAATATAATTGTCTTTGATTTATTAAATAAAGATAAGAGTGAGAGTAAAGTAGTTAAGGAGGCCAGTAAATGAAACTAAAGAAAAAAGTAAAAAGATGCCTAATAATTGGTAGTGTACTTTTGGTAGCAGGAGCTGGTGTTCTTGTCTATGATGTCTCTTTTAAACCTAAAACTACGGTTAAGAAAGCAACTGTTCTAACAGAGATAAAGGGGTATGGCTATACCTTAAAGTCTAATAAGAGTAAAGCTTATAAAAAGGAATTTAATAATCTAGCTGAGCTATTAAAGAAAGATAAGGTTGATGAAGAAGAATATGCTAAAGAGTTAACTAAGCTATTTGTTCTAGACTTTTATACTTTATCAGATAAAGTAGCAAATACTGATGTAGGAGGTACTGACTTTGTTCATACTGATGCTAGAAATAATTTTCTAGAAAAAGCCGAAGATACTATTTATAAGTATGTAGAAAACAATATGTATGGAGGAAGAAAACAAGATTTACCTACTGTTAAGGAAGTAAAGATTGATAGTGTTGAAAATACAAGTTTTACTATAGACAAAGTAACAGATGATAAAGCCTATCAAGTAACGGCATCTTGGACTTATGATAGTGAAAATGATTATCAAAATAAAGCTACATTTACTTTTGTTCATGAAGATAAAAAGTTGTCATTAGTAGAAATGAAATGATATGCTTATACAGCATAATTAATTACAGATAAAAAAATACTTGCTATACTAACTATTAGATAGAGGGTGTATTTAAGTGGATAAAATAGATAATCAAAAAAAGAAACTTATAATAGCAATAACACTGTTAATTATAATAATATTAGGTCTTGGAATAACATATGCCTGGTTAATTCAAATAGTAAATGGTGAAAAAATTCATTCTATGCGAGTAGGGACTTTTAGGTTCAGTCTAACAGAAGAAAATTCTCTTACTATTGATTCAGGTGAATTCTTAAAAGATAGTGATGGACTTAAGCAAGATGGCTTTAAGTTTACGGTAGAAAATGTAGGTAAGGGATATGGTTCTTACTCTGTATATCTAGATAATGATACCTTATCTTCAGGACAAACTAGAATAGATGATAAGTTTATAAGATATAGTCTAGGAGTAAATGATGATACAACTGGTACACCTACTAACCTAACTAGTAGAAAGATTTATAGTGGGGGATTAGATTTTAACGAAAAAGATACTTTTGTCTTAAGACTATGGTTAAATCCCGAAGTTAATGGTGATATTGGTGGACAAGTCTTTAAAGTAAAGTTAAGAATGGAGGTTAATCAACAAATACCAACACCAGTTGCAGATAAGTTATTAGCAGGAGTAGGGGATAATGGTTCTATTGATACATCAGATTCAGAACAAACATTTATTACAGGAACTAATCCCAATAATTATATTTGGTATAGTGGAAAACTATGGAGAGCAGTATCAATAGATCCATCTGATAATTCTGTAAAACTAGTAACACAGTGGAATATATCAGCCTTACCATATAATGAAGAAAGTAATTCTGCATTTAAAGGTAGCTATATGGAACAGTGGTTAAATGATACATCAGTAGATGGTTTCTTAGGTAATTTAAGAGAACCAGAAAGTTTTATTAAAACAGATAGTGTTTGGAATGCCACTATGACAACAGAAACAACTAAACCAGAAAAAACAACAATGGTAACCGATGCCGTAGGTTTACTAAATATTTATGAGTATACGATGAGTTATAAAAATGCTACATCTTCAACTGGATATTTAAATAATGGCTTGTGGTGGTGGCCGTTAACACCATATAGTACCTCGCGCGTCTGGCACATGAGCAGTAGCGGTGACAGCGAACACGATAGACCGGTAGCTTTGTATGGTTCTCGCCCATCTATAAATCTAAAATCTGCTGTGAAAATTATCGATGGTGATGGAACTAGCAATAATCCGTATAGACTAGAGGGCGATAATGATAATACAGCAGGAGCCTTGCTATCAACAAGATATAGTGGTGAATATATAAGATTTGGAACCGGAGACAACAATCTATATCGAATAGTAAGTCATGAGAATGGAACAGGTACAAAAATAACAAGTGCTATACCTCTAAAGGATAGTGGTAATTATAAACAACTTGCTTTTGGAGACAATGCTATATTTTCTAAAGATAATACAATAGGAACATTCTTAAATGGTGATTATTTGACAAGTGGTACTTATCTAACTAGTGACCAAGTAAATATGATAGAAGATAATACAACATGGTACTTGGGAACTGTAGGTGAAGGAGCTAATTATAAATTAGCAAAATATCAAGATACAGCAAGTAGTAGTATAACAACAGCCACAACTACTGCAAAAATAGGATTGTTGAGATTAGGGGAATTAATGGCAGGGCAATTTGACAAATCTGATAATAATACTGATTATTGGATATTGACATCATATAGTACTTCAGATGTCCGTTTCGTATTCAATGTAGGCGATAGTGGTTACATTAATCCATGGTATTTGAGTGGCTCTCGCCCATCTATGAGTCTAAAATCTACAGTAACGATAGTATCGGGTAAAGGAACTAAGTCTGATCCATTTGTGTTATCAGGAAATTAATATTATTAAAATAAAAGGTCGTAACTTTGATTGTTATGACTTTTTGTTAATTTTTTTCTTTAAATTCCTAATGATTAATGGTATTATATTATTGTTATTAAAGGAGTTGGTCTTTGATGGAAAGATTACAAAAAGTTATTGCTGCTAGTGGTATAACTTCAAGAAGAAAAGCTGAGAAGTTAATGCTTGAAGGTAGAGTTAGTGTTGATGGGAAAGTTATTAGAGAGTTAGGTTATCAAGTAACTGGTAAAGAGAGAATTGAAGTTGATGGGGAAATATTAACTAGAGAAGAAAAAGTTTATTTCTTACTTAATAAGCCAAGAGGAGTTATTACTAGTGTTACTGATGATAAGAATAGAAAAACTGTTACTGATTTAATACCAGTTAATGAAAGAATCTATCCTGTTGGTAGACTTGATTATGATACTACTGGTGTCTTATTACTAACAAATGATGGAGAGTTTGCTAATCTTTTAATGCATCCTAATAAAGAAGTGGATAAAGTATATCTTGCTAAAGTTAAAGGTATTGTTAGAGGAGATACTGTTGCTAAACTTAAAAGTGGAGTAGTACTTGATAATAAAAAAGTAAGATGTGCAAGAGCTAAAGTTAAAAGAATAGATTATAAGAATGGTACTTCTTTTGTAGAATTAACTATTCATGAAGGTATTAATCATCAGGTTAAAAGAATGTTAAATGAAGTTGGTTTTGAGGTATTAAAACTTACTAGAGAACAAGTTTATTTCTTTACCCTAGATGGTTTAAAGAGTGGCGAATATCGTCCTTTAACTAAAAAAGAAGTAGCTAAAGTATATGCTTTAGAAAAGAAAATGACTAAGTAAAATGATATGAACCATGTTTCTTGTCCAAAATAGAAACGTGGTTTTTATATGGAAAAAGAATTTAAATTGTATAGTTGTACAGTATTAAAGATAATAATTATATATTAATTTAATAAAATATAAATGTATTATTGTATTATTGCTAATTTTGCGAAAAAATAACAAAAAAGCCTTTTGTTGTTTTTTTGACAATAACACTAATTTATGCTATTATTGGTATGTAAGCAAGGAAACTTGCATATAATAAAAAGAGGAACATTTAATTTTGCAAGTGAATGTCTCCTCCATTAATTGGGTTTGACACTCTATCAGTGCTGTAGAGTGTCTATTTTTTTATTGCTAATACCAGTAAGGTAGAAAGTAATAAAATGATAGCAATGAGCTTTAGAACCTTTATTATAAAAGTTTTAGTTTTCATTAATATCTACCTCCTTTCTCTTATGAGATTGGAGGGCGACACTCACATTAAATGTTCCTGATAAAATTGTATAATAAACGGATTTATAAAGCAAGAAAAAAATAAGACTCTGGGATAATTACCAAGAGTCTTATTTGTCTTCTTCAATAGCACCAGTTGGGCATGAATCAATAGCATCTTTTACATCATCAATGTTTTCATCTTTAACATCACTATTAACTACTTTGCTAAGTCCTTCATCATCTATTTCAAAAACATAAGGACAAATAGCTGCACAAGCTCCACAACCGATACAAGCATCACGATTAACTTTTACTTTCATAAATTTTCCTCCTTCCCCAATTATATAGCATTATCTACTAGTTAGTAAAGTGTTTTCTCTTCCCAAAACTAGTTAGATGTGGTATGATTATTTTAGATAAGAGTAGGTGATACAAGTGGGTAGTGGAACTAGTAGAGTTAATAGATATGATAATGAAAATAAAACAGTAAGAACAAGAACTAGTAGAAATAAAAACTTATATGATGATTTTAATAACTTCGAAAAGTATACTAATTTTACTGATGTTTCAAAAATAGAAGCGGTACCATTAGACTCTTTAAGAGAAAATGCTAATAAAAGAGAAGGTTATCGTTACTTAAAAGATTATGATTTAGTAGAAAAGAAAAAAGAAAGAAAAGAATTAGATGACTTTAATTATCTATATCGTAATACTAGAGGTAATTATAATTTAAAAGAAGCGTTAGAAGAAGCTCGTGAGTCTCGGGAAAAAGATGAATTAGAAAAGAAGAGAAAACTAAGAAATGAGAAGTATAATATCTTAGAAAGTAGTGAAGAAGAACTTAATGAGTTTAAGGAAGAACAGAAAAAAAGACATAAACCTATTGAAAATGAAGAAGAATTAGAAGAGTTAATTAATACTATAACTAGTAAAGAAGTAAGAGAAGAATTAGATAAAGAAAAAGAAACTAGCTTGTTAAGTGATTTAATGGCTACTAGTAATTTAGAAGAGGTAGTAGAACCTATTAAAGAAGAAGAAGTAAGTAAACCACTAAAAGATGAGATAGATAAATCATTCTATACTAAGTCAATGGATTTGAGTAGTGGTGATTTCTTTGATGATGAAGATGAAAATAAAAAAGAACCAGTAATGTTTACTGTCTTAAGAGTTATTTTATCACTTATTCTAATAGTAGCAGTTGGTTTTGCTGTCTATTATATAGTTACTAATTTTTAATGACTAATTTAAAATAAGAATACTGACTAATTTAAAGTGAAGGTATTGACTAATTTAAAATTAAAGAGTAGAATTGAACATAGAGGTGGGTGATAATATGTATAAAAGAGAAGCGTTAAAAACAATAGAAGATATTAATAAGACTTTTAAAGTACTTTTGATAACAGGACCAAGACAGGTTGGTAAAACTACTCTTTTACTTAGTGTTAAGCCTAATGATATGGAATATGTTACTCTTGACGATAAGGTTTTAAGAGACCAGGCGATAAATGATCCAAAACTATTTTTAGAAGAGCATCCAGCCCCATTACTTATAGATGAAGCACAGTATGCTCCTAACTTATTTTCCTATATAAAAATAAATGTAGATAAAAATGATACTAAAGGAATGTATTGGTTAACTGGATCACAACAGTTTCATCTGATGAAAAATGTTTCGGAATCATTAGCGGGAAGAGTGGGAATAGTAAATCTTAATAGTTTTACTTATGCTGAAATTGTTAGAAATACTAATAAAGTTTTATTTAATCCGACTAACTTGATTAAAGCTGATAAGATTGATGTTAATACCTTATTTGAAACTATTTATAAAGGTGGTATGCCAGAGTTATATAACAATAAAGAAATAAATAGAGAACTATATTTTCAAGGATATATAGATACTTATATATCAAGAGATGTTAGAGAACTAACAGAAATAGGTAATATTGATTCTTTTAAAAAATTTATTGTTAGTATGGCTTCAAGGACTGGTGAACAACTTAATTATACCTCACTTGCTAATGATGCCGGTATATCAGTACCAACAGCTAAAGCATGGACATCTATTTTAACATCATCTGGCCTTGTTTATTTACTTGAACCTTATATGTCATCAGAATTAAAAAGATTAACTCATGTACCTAAAATTATTTTTATGGATACAGGACTAGCTTCCTATTTAGCCGGTTGGGAAAGTGCTAAAGAACTACAACTTAGCTCAAATGCAGGACACTACTTAGAAACATTTGTAATTAGTGAAATAGTTAAATCTTATAATGCTAAAGGAATAAGACCAAACCTATCTTATTACCGTGATAAAGAAAAAAATGAAATAGACTTAATAGTCTATAAAAACAATAAATTATATCCATTTGAAATAAAGAAAACAGCATCTCCTACTAAAGAAATGATAAAACATTTTAAATGTTTAGAAAAAACTTCTAAAGAAGTAGGAACTGGTGGTATAATATGTTGTTATGATGTATTAATGCATTTAGATGAGAAAAATTATATCATTCCAATCTCATCAGTTGTTAATGCTAAAGAATAAAAAGAATATAGATTGGGGGAAAATGTCATGAACTTATCTTTTGATTTGAATGATTATCTTTTAATCTGGAATTTACTTTTTCTACCATCTGTTACTAATGATGTCCAAAGATTAAAAGAGAAACTTTGGAAGAATTATCGTCATCTTTATAAAGACTTATACAAAGAAGAAGCGAAGATTCTAAAAGACCCTAAGAACTATATACCTGATGATGATACTATCTTTGATATGGTTAAAGAAACGGAAGCTTATAAAAGAATAAGAAAAGAAACAGAGGAATATCGCCTTTTTCTAATGCACTATTATAATGAGATAAAAAAAGAATTAGTTAGCTACTTTAAAGAATTAGTTCGCTTTGATATTAAAATATATCATGTCTTAGTTCTTAATCCGAGATTTAACTCAGTGGAGATGAAAACAGTAAAAAGTAGAAAAGTTAATACTATCTCATGGGGAATGATGAGAGACCAAGAAGATGGGGAAATGGCTGTTATTGATATCTTGAGTCATATCTTAAAAAAAGAATTAAAAGATTATGAATCTGATTATAAAGAAATAGTAGAAGCGATAATAGAGCTTGCTATTGATAATGAATTATCTACTAGAATAAAAGGGAAGAGTTGTTATTTAAAAGGAGATAACTCCTTAAAGTTCTTAAAAAAACAAATATATCCATACTTTCTAATGTATCTTGGAAGTAGTAGAGATGATATGCTTAACTATATGGTTAGAGATGGTATTGTCTTTGATGTAGATAAGTATAGTCTAAAAAGAAGTCTTGCTACTTATAACTTAAAAGAATTTATTACTTTTTGCATAGAAAATCAAAAATATATTTTGAAAATAGAAGAACTAGAAATTATTTAAGTGGAGGAATAGAAGTATGCAAAAAGAGATTAGTATTTTACTTGATAAAATGGGGATTGATTATACTAATTCTTCTTTTTTTGACTCTTTAAAGTTAGAAAGACTAGTAGTAGATAAAGAAAGTGGTAACTGGAACTTTTATCTTTTAAGTGATAAATTACCAGATATAGATAGTTATCTAGAGCTTGAAAAGAATAAAGATAAAATAGCATCAAATATTTATTATAATATAACTAATCTAGATAATAATGTATTACTTAGTTATTATAAACCACTACTAGAGCTTGCTAAAGAAGAAGGACTAATTAGTATAACAGAACCATATCTATCTAACTTGATATTAGATAAAGATAAGCTTTTATTAGTAGCAAGTAATATAATAGAAGAGAAAAGATTAGTAAAGATAAAAGATATTATAAGTCCTTATTATCAAAGATTAGGATATAAAGAAGAAATAGAGATTGTAGTAAGAGAAAATGAATCTATTAAAGAAGAAATAGATAGGGAATTAAAAGAAATAAAAGTAGAACCTATTAAAGAAGAGAAAAAGGAAGAGAAGAAAGAATTTAAAAACTTTACTCCTGGACCTCGTCCTAGAAGAAGTAAAAAAAGAGATGAAGGTTGTATTTTAGGACTTGATATTAAACAGATGCCTATTAAGATAAGTATGATTCAAGGAGAAGATAATAATGTCATTGTAGAAGGTAATGTTTTTGGGGTTGATTACTTTGAGTCTAGTAAGAGTGAGTTTAGAATAATTACTTTAAAAATAACTGATTATACCGATAGTATTTTATGTAAAGTATTTTGTAATGAACAAGATGAGTATGAAAGACTTTGTAAAGAGCTTAAAGTAGGAAGAGATTTATTAATATCAGGTTATGTTAAAGAAGATAGTTTTGCTAAAGAATTAGTTTTAAATGCTCGTGATATTATGCCTATTACTAAACATAAAGAAGAAATTAAAGACTTAAGTGAGAGAAAAAGAGTAGAGTTACATGCTCATACTAAGATGAGTCAGATGGATGGTGTAGTAGATGAACTAGATCTTGTTAAACAAGCGATTAAATGGGGACATAAAGGTATTGCTATAACTGACCATAATGGGGCTCAAGCTTTCCCTCATGTTTATAACTATGTAAGAGATTATAATAAAGGAAAAGAAGAAGATGAAAAGTTTAAAGCTATCTATGGAACAGAATTAGTAATGGTAGATGATAATGTAGATATTGTTGTTCGTCCTAATAATGATGTTTTACTAGATGATACTTATGTTGTCTTTGACTTTGAAACAACTGGATTTAATGCTGGTGGTGCTGACTCTATCATTGAAATTGGTGCGGTTAAGATGAAAGATGGCATCATCATTGAAAAGTATGATGAGTTAATTAATCCAGGACGTCCTCTTCCTCAAAAAATAGTTGATGTTACTAATATTACGGATATGATGCTAGAAGGTAAAAGATGTGAAGAAGAGGCTATTAAAGATTTTATTAACTGGTTTGGTGATTTACCAATGGTTGCTCATAATGCTAAGTTTGATGTATCTTTCTTAGAGATGGCTTATGAGAAATATAATCTAGGAGAGTTTAAAAATCCTGTTATTGATACCTTAGAACTATCACGTACTCTTGATAATAATTATGCAAGACATAGTTTATCTGCTCTTGTTAAAAGATATAATGTACCTTGGGATGAAGATGCACATCATAGAGGAGATTATGATGCGGAAGGAACTGCTTTAGTCTTTTACAAAATGCTAGAGAAGTTAAATAACCGTAATATTGAGACGATGGAACAGCTTGCTAATATGGTTGATCAAAGTGAAATGTATAAGTATGGTACCCTAAATCATATTAATATTTTAACACTTACTAAGAAGGGACTTAAAAATCTATTTAAGATAATTTCTTATGCTAATACAACCTATTTATATAAGACACCAAGAGTACCAAGAAGTATTGTTGAAAAGTATCGTGAAGATTTATTAATTGGTAGTGGTTGTTATGAATCTGAAGTCTTTCGGCAAGCGAAAAGTAAAAGTGAAGAAGAATTATCTAATATTATAAGATTTTATGATTATGTAGAAGTACAACCTCCAGAGTGTTATAGACATTTAATTGATATGAATGATTTTGGTACAGAAGTAGAATTAATCGCTCATCTAGAAAAGATTATTAGAACTACTATTGAGGCAGGTAAACTAATAGTAGCAACAGGTGATGTTCATCACTTAACAAGAGAAGATAAAATATATAGAGAGATAATTGTTAATCAAAAAGTACCAGGTGGAGGACGTCATCCTTTAGCAAGAGGAGGAATAAAAGAAATACCATCTAATCACTTTAGAACGACTGATGAGATGCTTAATGATTTCTCTTTCCTAGATGAAGAGACAAGAAACTTAATAGTAATAGATAACCCTAATAAAATACTTGGTATGGTAGATGAAATAGAAGTTATTATTGAAACAGGTGGTATTCCTTTCTCACCTAGGATTGATAAGAGTGTAGAAACAGTTACTGATTTAGTTTTTACAAGAGCATCAGATTGGTATGGAGACCCCTTACCTTATAATATAGAAGAACGTATTAGTAAAGAACTTTATGGGGATGGTATCTTTGAAGCGATAACTGATGAGATAGAACGAGATAATATTAAGGAAGAAGATAAGACTAGGGAAACATTTAAAAGATTACATGATACCTTGTTAAAAGGCTTTGATAGTGTTAAAGATAAGATTAGAGAAAACTTAAAAATTAAGAATCCTGAAATGAGTAGTGATGAGATAGAAAAAACATTACCTAAGAAATTAGGAGGAGTTATCGGTGGAGGATTCGATGTTATCTACTTAATCGCTCAAAAACTAGTTAAACACTCTAATGATGATGGTTATATTGTTGGATCTCGTGGTTCTGTTGGATCAAGTTTCGTAGCTACTATGATGGGAATTACTGAAGTTAATGCTCTTCCTGCTCACTACTTATGTCGTAATAAAGATTGTAAGTATTCAGAGTTTATGGATGAAGCTGGTGAACCTTACGGAAAAGAGTACTCATCAGGTTATGACTTGCCAGATAAGATTTGTCCTAAATGTGGGGGAAAACTATCTAAAGAAGGACAAGACATGCCATTTGCAACCTTCTTAGGATTTAATGCTGATAAAGTACCTGATATTGACCTAAACTTCTCTGGTGAATATCAGTGGAAAGCTCACGAATATACTAAAGTATTATTTGGAGTTGATAATGTATATCGTGCTGGTACTATTGGAACAGTAGCTGAGAAAACTGCTTTCGGTTATGTTAAAGGTTATTTAGAAGAACATGGTATTGAAGGAAAAAGAAACGTAGAAATAGAGCGACTTGCTATTGGGTGTACTGGTGTTAAAAGAACAACTGGTCAGCATCCTGGAGGAATTGTTGTTATTCCAGGTTATATGGATGTTTATGATTTTACTCCCTTCCAGTATCCTGCTGATGATAACACATCTCTTTGGCGAACTACTCACTTTGATTACCATGCCATTGACCAAGATGTCTTAAAACTAGATATTCTCGGTCACGATGATCCAACTGTTCTTAGAATGCTTCAAGATTTATCGGGTCTTGATATAACAACTTTACCAATGGATGATAAAAGAATATTTTCCCTTCTTTCTAGTACTAAAGAACTAGGTGTTACAGAAGAAGATATACTTTGTCCAACGGGAACTCTAGGTCTTCCTGAACTAGGAACTAACTTTGTTATTCAAATGTTAGTAGAAACTAAACCAAGTACCTTTGGGGAACTTGTTAAAATCTCTGGTTTATCACATGGTACTGATGTTTGGGCAGGAAATGCTAGTGAGTTAATTAAAAATAATGTAGTACCATTTAAAGAGGTTATCGGATGTCGTGATGATATCATGGTTAACTTAATGAACTGGGGAATGGAACCTAAACTTGCCTTTAAGATAATGGAGTTTGTTCGTAAAGGTAAAGCTTCAAAAGACCCAGAGACTTGGCAAGAATATGCTACTAAGATGAAAAATGCAAAGATTCCCGATTGGTATATTGAATCATGTCATAAGATAAAATACATGTTCCCGAAAGCTCATGCTTGTGCTTATGTAATGAGTGCTATTAGAATTGCTTGGTTTAAACTTTATCATCCTTTATGGTATTATGCTGCATACTTCTCAATTAGAGAAGATGACTTTGATATAGAAGCAATGATTAAAGGATATAATTCTATAAGAGCAAGGTATGAAGATTTACTAGCTAAAGGATATGAAGCTACTAATAAAGAGACTAATATTATTGGAAGTTTACATGTTGCTATGGAAGCTACCGCTAGAGGTATTAAGTTTGCACCTATCTCAATTGAGAAAAGTGATGCTAATCGTTTTGTCCTTGATGATGAACATGAAAATACCTTAATACCACCATTTTCTACGATTGATGGACTAGGAGCAGCTGTTGCAACTACTATCGTTGAAGAAAGACAAAAACAACCATTCTTAAGTAAGGAAGACTTACAAAGAAGAGGAAAGGTTTCTAAAACTTTAATTGATAAGATGGTTAGTATGGGAATAATTGATCAGTTACCAGACTCTAATCAATTAAGTTTATTTTAGGAGAAATTATGGAAAAAGATACATTAAATAAAATATTACTAGCTATAATGGATGTTTATAATGAAGATATTACTAATGATAAAAAGCATGAAGTATTAAGTAAGTTATGGACCGATTATTACAAACTAAGTGAAAAGTATAATATCAAGTTAGACTTTGCTTATCAACTATATTTAATCGGTGAAAGTGAAAGTTATATAATTAAAGAAGAACCTAAAAGATTTATAATAGATGAAAACAGGTTAGATGATGCTATTGATAGTTTAAAGAAAGGTAATGACTTAACTAATGAAGAGATAGAGATACTTTTACAAGCCAGTGTAATGAATGCAAGACGTGGCTTTGAAACACTTGGTATTGATACTAAGAATAACTCTTTAAATGGTTTTTGTGAGTTAGGACAAGCTCTTTCTTTAATGCCACTTGAAAATATCGGATTAGAAGTAACTAAGAATAGTGCTACTGGAAGTTTTGATTATCCGTTTAATCATGCTTTTGGAACAGTTACTTTTCCGTATAACGGTGCTACTAAAACTTATTTAATAGATACTACTTATCGTCAATTCTTTACTACTAATAGATGTAACGAAGGAAGATATTATCAAGAAGAAGAAAATACTGGGCTTAAAGTAGCACCAGATCCTGGTTATTTTGTAGAAGATAAGGATTTTGCTAGAAGCTTGATGCGTAATGGCTATATAGAATTAACCGAAGAGACGGCTACTAAATACGGAGAAGCTTTTAACAAGGCTAGTATTCCTTTAAAAGATATTGATAAGATTAATGATAGTAATATTAATTATTATCAAAGAATATTAAATGATAGAGAAGATTATAAAATAAGTAGTGGTGAACTTGAAGGATTAAATGTAGTATTTAATGATAAAACAAATGTAAACAAAATATAATAAGAGATATAAATTGTATGTGGAGGTATGATTTGATAAAAGACAAGAGAATAAGTGTACTAATTATTTTAATTTTGGTTAGTTTAATTACATTAGTAGGTAGTAGTTATGCACTATTTACTAAATCATTCAAAGGAAATAAGGAAAGCATGCAGATTGGTACTTTAAAAGTAGATTTTACTGAAGGTAATTATATTAATATGAATAATGCAATTCCAATGAGCGATAGCAATGGAAAGGAAACTACACCATACACTTTTACGATAACTAATAGTGGCACAATTGATGCTTATTATACTATCTCAACTGAAGATGATGAATCTAATACATTAGATACAAATTATTTGAAAATGAAAATAACTAGTAGTGATGGCTATGATTCTGGTGTAATAAAAATAAATGATTTGTCATCAAAATCTTATAGAATAGTAGATGATAAAATATTAAAGACTGGGCATAGTGTAACTTATAAATTATATATGTGGATATCAGAAGAGGCTGATAATAGTATTCAAGGTAAGATTTACAAAAGTAAAATAGTAGTAAATAGTGCCAGTAATAAAGAAAGTTTAGAAAAAAAATGTCAGGCTTATGGTGGCAAGTATGTTGATAATGAGTGTAGAAAGTATTATGTAAAACTTAATAATATGATAGAAAATCCTAGTTTTTCTAATAATGCTTGGAATTGGGTTATTCACAATTCTAAGTTATCTAGTGTTAATAATAATGAAGTAGAAATAGATTGTACTAATAATAATCAAACTTCTTGTGGATTATATCAACAACCATTAGAGAAAATACAATTAGGGCATAAATATTATGCTTCGCAAACTATCAAAAGTCCGTCATCTACTAAGATATTTGAATTGGATCTTGAAAATGTAAAAACTAATTTTTATGGAACTTTAAATGATAATGATTGGCATACATATTCATCTATTATAGAAGCTACTGAGGAAATTAAAAATGTAGTTAATACTACTAATCATGCTTATGTTATTTATTCAAGAAATGAGTTTGAGACAAAGTTCTATAGTAAAAATCCTATATTTTTAGATTTGACTTTGATGTTTGGAGAAGGAAACGAACCAGATATAGGATGGTGTGATAAAAATTTAAAAAAGTATATTGAATATAACGAAACAGGTATTAAAACCTTTATAAGTAATATAAATTATGATGGAAAAACAAGTTATTATGATGTGATTAATATAGATAAATAGTGTCTTCAATAAAATTTTGACGTTTGTAAAAGCTTTTTAAATCTAGATTTTAGAAAAGCTATATTTGATAAGTAACTATCTGTAGTATTCCATCTACTATAAACATAATAACTAAAGATGCAATTACTAAAGGTTGGTTAGAAGATAAATTAGGTGGTAAAGGAACTTCAACTATTGCCTAGATTATAATTATATTGACTTATTCCCTTTTAATGTTAAAATAAGCGGCAATAAGAGGGGGATAGTTATGGGTGATATTGATTTTTTAACTGGTCTTAATAATATGGCTATATGTGAACAGTATGATTTAGATTACTTTGATAAAGTTTTATCTATGATAAAAGAATATTATCAGGCAAGTGATGTTATGCTTGTTAGTACTTTTTCTGATAGAATGAGTGACGAGATGTTTGGTAGTGAGAAAATAATTAAAGCTGATGATTGTGTTATTAATATATCAGAAGATGCATCTAAAAAACTATTAATTAGAAATAATAGTAAAAATATAGAATATAGTGAATTATTATCTTCTATACTTAATAATATGTTTAAGAATAAAGAACTTATAGAACGATTAAAAAATGAAAAGTACACTGATAGCTTACTAAAAACTAAAAATAGATATGCTTATGATGAGTTAGTAGAAAAGAAATGTACTTATAATAATTTAGGCGTTGCTTTTGTAGATGCTAATGGTCTTGGAATAGTAAATAATATGTATGGTTATCAAAAAGGTGACGAACTACTTAAAACGGTTACTAAATCATTAACTGATAATTTTAGAACTACTGATGTTTATAGAATCGGTGGAGATGAATTTGTAGTGATTTGTCAAAATGTAGATAAGAGTTTATTTTTAGATAAGATTGCTAATAGTCAGGTATATTTAGATACTACAGAGTATAGTGCATCTTATGGAATTGTTTATTGTACTACTACTAATAATTTGAAAGAAGTGGTAGAAGATGCTAGTATAAAGATGAAAAAAAATAAAGAAAAACATAGAGAAGAACATCCTGAGGAGTATCTTGATAAGTATAAAGTTAAATATAAAGGTGTAAACGTGTAAAAAGTCTTAATAATTTAAGATTTTTTTTTTTCTTTATGTTATAATTGTGAATAAGGAGGGCATATGACAAAAAAAGTAAATCTTACGGATATTAATTACATACAATATGGTAATGACAAAGGAAAAGATATTGTTTTACTTCATGGTTGGGGACAAAATATTGAGATGATGAAACCACTTGGTGATTTACTTGCAGATAATTATCATATAACTATTATTGACTTACCAGGCTTTGGTAAAAGTAAGGAACCAGCAACTATTCTAGATGTAGGTGATTATACTGAAATAGTTCATGATTTATTAGAAAGTTTAAAAGTAGTAAAACCAACACTAATTGGTCATTCCTTTGGGGGAAGAATTTCTATTCGTTATGGAGCTAGCTATGATGTTGAAAAACTAGTATTATGTGGAGCACCTTGTGTTAAGACGAAAAAAGAATTAACTCTTAAAGAAAAAATGTTAAAAAGTGTTAAAAAATTACCGGGTATGGAAAAACTAGCAGATATTGCTAAAAATTATATAGGTTCTACTGACTATAAAAATGCAAGTCCAATGATGAGAGATATTTTAGTTAAAGTAGTAGGAGAAGACTTATCAGAATATGCTAAGAAAATAAAAGTACCAGTCATTTTGATATGGGGTGAATATGATGAAGCTGTACCTTTAGAAGAAGGAAGAATGTTAGAAAAATTACTTTCTGATGGAGCGATGATTGTTTTACCAGGAACTCACTATGCCTATTTAGAAAACCTTTATCAAGTAGGGGCTATTATTAATAAATTTATGGAGGAGTAAAAAGATGTTTGTTAAAATTATTTTATTATTTATAATTACAATTTTAATTATTATTAAATCTAAGAAAAACTTGCATATGTTACAACAAAATTTATATAATGAAAATAATCGTTATCTAAAATGGGTACTAAATAATAGTAGTAATTTTGTAACCTTAGAATTTATTTGTCTAATAATAGTCTCTTTGGCTAATTGCTTTTTAACAACTAATAAAACTATAGCTCTAGTATTTAATCTTTTAGCTAGTATTTTATATTTAGCTTTTATCGTGAAATTTCGTAATGATATAAAAAAGGAACAAGTTAAAAAACCATTAGTAATAACTTCTAGAGTAAAAAGATTAATGGTAACAGAAACTATTCTTTACCTTATTCCACTAGTTATTATGATTATGTTGAGAAATGATTTGGTTTATAGTAGTTTCATGATTTTTATCTATGCTTTAATGAGTTATTTAAATGTATTTGTTTTAGGACTAGCTAACTTTATAAATAAGTATACCTTAGAAAAATATGTATATTATCATTTTAAACATATGGCTATGAGGAAACTTCATAGTATGGAAAGTTTGAAAGTAGTAGGAATTACTGGTAGTTATGGAAAGACTAGTAGTAAAAATATTTTAGCAGATATATTAAATATTAAGTATGTAACTCTTCCAACTCCTAAGAACTTAAATACTCCTTATGGACTTATCATGACTATTAATAATCATTTAGATAAGTTTACGGAAGTATTTATTGCTGAGATGGGAGCTTATAAAACAGGGGAGATTAAACAACTTTGTGATATGGTTAAACCAAAGTATGGTATTTTAACTAAAATAGGTACTGCTCACTTAGAAACATTTGGTAGTGAAGAAAATATTCAAAAAACAAAGTTTGAACTAATTGAATCATTACCACTTGATGGAATTGGTGTTTTAAATAGAGATGATCCTAAACAAGTAAGTTATAAATTAAAAAATAAATGTAAAATACTTTGGATTGGTATAGAAAATAAAGATGTAGATGTTTATGCTAGTGATATTAAATGTTCAAGTATTGGTACTAGTTTTAAAGTTAAGTTTAAAAATGAAGCTAAAGAATATAAATTTGAAACTAGACTTTTAGGTAACCATAATGTTTATAATATTTTAGCAGGACTTGCTCTAGGATATGAATTTGGTATTCCAATAGAAAAACTACAACAATCAGTTAAAACTATTAAACCAGTAGAACATCGTCTAGAATTAAAAAGACTTGGAACATTCTATCAAATCGATGATGCTTATAACTCTAATCCAGTTGGAGCAAAAGGTGCAATTGATGTCTTAGCAATGATGCCAGGAGTTAAAATAGTAGTAACACCTGGAATGGTAGAGTTAGGAGATAAAGAAGATTACTATAATGAAAAATTTGGTGAACAAATAGCAGAAGAAGGTAATATTGATTATGTTGTTTTAATTGGTAAGAAGAAAACACTACCTATTAAAAAAGGATTAGAAAATAAAAATTATAATATGGATAATGTTATTGTTTACAATGATGTAAAAGAAGCATACAATTTTATTAGAGGTATTAAGACAAAAGATGAGGTGTATGCTTTATTTGAAAATGATTTACCAGATACCTATAATGAGAAAGAAAGAGGATGATTAAGATGAGAATAAAAGTAGGTGTTATTTTTGGGGGAGAAAGTGTAGAACACGAAGTTAGTATAATTACGGCTGTTCAAGCCATGAATAAAATTAATCAAGATAAATATCAAATCGTACCAATATATATTACAAAAGATGGTGAGTGGTATACAGGAGATATGCTTTTTGATGTTGAAAGTTATCAAGATTTAGGTCTTATTAAGAAATATGCAAGTAATGTTGTCTTATATAAGAAAGATAATCAATTTGTATTACAAAGTAAAGGATTCTTTAAAAAGATTGTTACCGATATTGATATAGCATTTCCAATTACTCACGGTACCAATGTAGAAGATGGAGTATTACAAGGATATTTACAAACAGTAGGTGTTCCTTATGTTGGACCTAATGTTTATGCCGGAGTAGTAGGGCAAGATAAAGTTTATATGCGTGATATCTTTAAAGCTAATGATATAGCTATTCCTAACTATACTTGGTTTTATGATTCAGACTATAAAGATGATAGTGATAAAATAATTAAAAAGATAGAAAAATTAAACTATCCAGTAATTATTAAACCAGCTACTACTGGTAGTAGTATTGGTATTAGTACTGCTAAAGATAAAAAAGAATTAGAAAAAGCCATAGATGAAGCTATTAACTATGACTCTAAGATTATTGTTGAAGAAATGATCCCTAACTTAATGGAAGTTAATATCTCTGTACTAGGTAATCATGCATCTCAAGAAGTTAGTGTTATAGAGGAAGTACTATCTACTCATAACTTCTTAACCTTTGAAGAAAAATATGTCGGTAGTAGTAAAGTTAAGGGAAAACTTGGAGCAAAGTTAGTACCTCGTAAAGGATCTAAAGGAATGGCTAGTGCATCACGTAAAATACCAGCTGACCTAACTGATAAGATGCAAAAAGAAGTAGAAGATTTAGCTGTTAGAGTATTTAAAGCACTAGGTAGTAGTGGAGTAGCTAGAATTGATATGCTAGTTGATAAAAAAGCAAAGAAGGTTTATGTTAATGAAATAAACTCAATTCCAGGAAGTCTTGCTTTCTATCTATGGGATAAAAAAGGAATGGACTATACTACTTTATTAGATGAAATGATTAATATAGCAGTAAAAGATTATAAAACTAGAACTAGTAAAGTTCATACATTTGATAACAATATTCTACAAGGATTTGCTAATAATAATGGTTTGAAGGGTATGAAAGGAAAAGTTAAATAAATAGAAATGAAAGAAAGTAAAGGACTGACTATAAATTGTCTAAAGTTTAATTGGCCAATAAGAGTAGTTTATAGAAGGTAACTGCTTTCTTTTATTGTAGATTAAAATAAAAAGAGCTATTTTATGATGTTAGGAAAGGGGTATCTATGAAAACATTACTGGAGAAACTATTTAAAACAAATATATCAATCAGTTATATGTTCATTCTTTTTGGAATATGTGCTTTAATGATGGTAGGTTATTTTTCTTATGCTTGGTTTACTGTATAAGGAGTACAAAAGTATAGTGTAGTAACTGGTAATTTAACAGCTACATTAGTAATAGGAGATAATTCTATTACTATTAATGGAGCAGGAATAATTAATTATACGCCAACGACTAATCAAGATGTTATTACTATAAAAGTAACAAATACTAGCAATCGAGATGCTAAAAACTCAATTTATTATTATGATTTAGCAGATACTAATATAGTAGTAGGATATGCAGCAGATAGTGAAAATATCCCACTTACTACTGGAGTAGTAGTTAAAAAAGATAAGAGTCTAACTTATAAAATAGTAATAATTAATTCTAAGGGAAAAGAGATACAAATAGGCTCATCTATGGGATTAATAAATGATAACTTATCTTTACCTGTTAATGCTAAAGAGATAGTAAAAACGGAGGACAGTTATTGTCAGGATAATGGTTTTACTACGTTATCAGATTGTATGTTAGTAATTGCTAATCATGAAGCATCAGCTGATGCAGCCAAAACTGCTATAAAAGCCAAAGGAACACCAGACTTTACAAAAGTAGCAACAACCGATGAAGGCTTATATATGGCAGAAGATGATGAGGGAGAAAGCTATTATTATCGTGGAGCAGTTAAAAATAACTATGTATCTTTTGCTGGATTTATCTGGAGAATAATCAGACGTACTGGTGATGGAAGCATTCGCTTGATTTATTCAGGTAAGAGTACATCAGATACAGGAGATGCTGTTACTATAGGAACTTCAGTATTTAATGATAAGTATTGGGATTCAACTTATGTTGGCTATAAATATAATGAAGACTTTTCGTTACATGAAAGTAATGGAACTACTGAATATAACTGGTTTACAAATACGCAAAAATATAATTTTGGTACAGGATATACGTTTGATCAATCAACTAAGAAATTTACTTTAACTGGAAATATAAAAGAGTTAACATGGAATGATAATCATGATGAAATAGTAAACAACAATTTATACAGTTGCCTAAATACTAGTTGCAATGTAGTTTATAAAGTAACAGGCTATAAAGATACTACTACAATGATAGTACAACCAATAAGTTATAGTTCAAATAGTTTATTATCAGCTCAAACTAATAAGACAGATTCACCAATTAAAATTAAACTAGATAATTGGTATAAAACAAATTTGACAAGTTATAATGATAAATTAGCAGATGAAACATTTTGTAGTGATAGAAGTATAGCAAGCGGAACTGGTTATACTACAGATTCTTATACGTTTTATGGAGCATTTGCTCGTTTAAAAGATAATAAAACCCCAAGTTTAAAATGTAGTCAGAATAATGATAAATTTAAAATGTCAAATGAAAGCGCTAAACTAGATTATCCAGTAGGGTTAATTTTAGCTGATGAGGTAGCTTTTGCTGGAGGAAGAGGTTACTATAATGGAGAATACTCACCAAATAGTAATTATTACCTATATAATGGTATGTATTTCTGGACGTTCTCTCCGTCTTATTTTGAGCCTCGCTACTCGAATGCTCGTGTTTGGTTTGTGATGCCATCAGGTAGTTTAAATCCAGGGTATGGTGTAACAAATTCCTTCGGCGTCCGTCCTGTTATAAATTTAAGGGCTGATACAGCAATAACTAAGGGAGATGGATCATTACTAAATCCATTTGTAGTATCTTAGAAAGTGTATAAAACAAAATGATTTCTGAAGGATAGTAGAAAAAGTGGATTGAATAGTTATCTAAAATTTGGTAGAATTAAAGTGTTAAAAATAGCGATAGATAGTTATTACTAGAAAAAAGGTATATTTAATTTGCAAATCAATAAAAGAAAGTAAAAGTATTCTGCTTATGAGTAAAAAACATAGAATGGTGATATAGTTCTGTGTTTTTTACTAAAAAAGGAAAGAAAGGGAAGAAATATAATGAATAAAGAAAGGATAAAAGATATTTTAACAATAGGAATTTCAGTATTTATGTTGGTAGTAGTAATAGGGATAAGTTATTCAGCTTTTACTTATAGCGGATTAGGTAAGAAAGAAAATAAAATTACTACTGGTTCAATCACTATGCTATATACAGAAAGTAGTAACACTATCACTATGAATAATGCATTACCAACAACTGATAATACAGGAAAAACAAGAAAGAATGCAGGAGAATACTTTGATTTTACTGTTAAATCATCAATTACAGGTAATACTGATATT
>JABLTN010013814.1_pt1 | contig 27476 bp, 25 predicted proteins | sample 7160141 | NCBI WGS metagenome assembly JABLTN01 (sample SAMN14651226, study PRJNA627086) | human gut metagenome | isolation source: feces | host: Homo sapiens | reverse complement strand
TGATAATTTCCTTTGTGAAAATTGTCGTTGTAGTAAATGTTGTGGGAATTTTTCTGGTTGTGATAATGATTTGGGTTATGGCGGCAATGGCGGCGATTATTATCTTAATGCGAGTTGTGAAAATTATGATAGTCGTGATTGTGTGAGTTATGATAGTCACGATTGTGCGGGTTATGATAGTCGTGATTGCGAGGAGTTGGCGACTTCTTTTAATCTGCCAACTGAGGGATTTGATTCGCTTTCTGATAAACTTTTACCAATTGAAGATGTATTGCCAGATGAATCATATGAAGGTTCATATCAGTCACAACCAGGTGATATAAAATCATCACAAGTTTCTTATCAGTCATACCAAGGTGACATAGAATCATCACAAGTTTCTTATCAGTCATATCAAGGTGATATAGAATCATCACAAGGTTATGAAAAATCATATGCAGGTGATTTAGAGGTCATAAAAGTGCCTTTTGAATCAACAGTGGGTGTTTCTGAGTCCGACCGAGGTGCTTTTGAGTCCGACCAAAAGATAAATAATACTCTCTCTAATACTTGTATTGATAAAGAGAAAGAGAATACCCTTACTGAATTGCTTTGGTATTTTATCAAAAAGGCAAATCCAACTTTCACTTTGCCTAATTTTAAATTATGGATACATACGTTTAAAAATATTTTGTATCTTGACAAACGTGATTGTGACGAGGTTTCAAATATGATTGAATGGATTTTTACTTGCAAAGATACATTTTGGAGCGGTAAAATTACAAATCCTAAAAAATTAAGAAGAAATTATCAATCAATTTTAGCTCAATTCAATGCTGCAAAACGCGCTATAAACAACAAAACTTCAAGATCTAATACATATTACAGCACTGCTGATTTTATAGAAATTTAAGGAGGGATTTTTATGGCACTTTACAATTTATCAGCTGAACAAGGTGTTTTGGGTGCAATTTTAATTGATGCAAAGTCGATGTTAGTAGCAAATCAACTTAATTTGTCTGTTTATGACTTTTTTCACCCACAACATCAAATAATCTACAATTGCATACAAAAAATGTATGAAAATGGAGAAAAAATAGATCCAGTCACACTTTCAGATGAGTTGAGAAATCACGATTTGCTTGACAAAGCAGGCGGAGTTGTGTATTTCAAAGACTTGGCAACAGCCGTTCCATCAGTATCAAATGTGGATTATTATGCAAAAATTGTCCAGGATTTTTCGATGAAAAGAAGCGGTCATGAAATGCTTACAAGTACATCGAAAAATATAAAATCCATGGACAAAAAATCGCTTATAACTTTCTCAGAAGATTTTAAATCCATGGTTCTGGACAATTCCAACGCCGAAGATTTAGTCGTAAATGCGTCTAAAGTTACAACAAATGTACAAAGAGGTGGCATTTTGACTGGATTTGATGGAATTGATGCATTATTAGGCGGCGGAATGAATTTTACAACTTTGACTGTTTTGACAGGTAGACCAGGAGCTGGGAAGAGTACATTTTTGAACCAAATCATTGCAAATGCTCTTAGCCAAGGTTTCAACGCTTTTTTATATTCAGGTGAGTTGACTTACGAAATATCTATGGATTGGTTCACAAAAACTGTTGCAAATCCTCAACATTTACTACGTTGTACAAGCAACTTGGGCAATTATACAGAAGTGTCCGAAGAAGGAATTGAAATGATAAAAAAATGGATAGATGAGAAACTATTCTTTTTTTCAAAAGAAGCAAAAGCAGACGAAGCCAACATCTCCCACGCGATTGAATACTTAGCGACCAAGAAAAATGTCAAACTGTTCATCCTTGACAACTTAATGACTTTAGACTTTAGCGGTGCCGACAAAAATGAAAAGCAGATACATGTCGTAAAATCGCTAAAAAGACTGGCAAAAAAATATAAAATAGTCATAGTTTTAGTAGCACATTCGAACAAAAACTCCCTTACATACAAAGAACCACATGTCTTTGAAATATCAGGAGCGAGCGAAATAGCCAACCTGGCGGACTATGTCCTAAAAGCATCGCGCGAAGGCAAAGAACCCGAAACCGAAATCATAATCCTAAAAAACAGAATCACAGGTTCAATCCGATACAAAGCAAAATTGACATTCGACACGCCTCGCAAGCGATTTTTCACAAAAACAGGCAACGAGCTGAAGAAGGACTTCGGCTATATGCCATCATATGAGCAGGCTTCATTCGATTCTGAATAGTAATTCGCTTGATATTAACATTTAAGAAATCCTACAAAATTTTAATCGATTATTTATAAATTTTAATTTTAGGTATTATATTTTTTTAAAGGTATTGTAAACACAGAATGACGATGTTTTACCTTTAACATATTTTGTTACTGTTTTTCTTCACAATCAATAGAATACATCCTTCCATATTTTGTACAAAATTTACCTTTACATGAGAATCCATGTATATATTCTTTATTACAGCTTACACATTTATACTTTGTATATCCATATTTAGGATTTCCACAATTTAAAGCCTTTGCTACTACATTTTTATATGCTCTCGCATATCTTTATTCTTTAATAATTTTAATTTTATTTCTTTGAAGTTTTCAAAGTAATTCTCTAATATTATATTTATTATTCTCTTTTTTCATATCTTCTACAGTTATTCATACTACTATTATACACAAGTTATCCACAAATTTTGAATTATTATAATCTCCTGATAGCAGAAACTTTTATTGACATTTAGTATTGACTTTTTGTTAAAAATAAAAGAGCATAGAGTTGCACACAAACCTATGAAAGGAATGATCTCTATGCTCACAAAAAAACATACTATTTTTTGTAAAATAAATTTATCACAAAATAATATAACTGTCAACGATGTTATTAGGTCTGTAAATCATAAATTTAAAGACTTAACTTTAAATTTATCGTCAGAAATTATTGAAGAAATCCAAGAAAGTCTTTTAAATGAATTTTTAGGAGGCAAATGGAACAATATAGAAGGAAATTCTACTCCATGGGTATGCCCTCATTGTCATGAGCGTAGCTCCTTTAACCAAAGAGGTTCAAGAAAAAGAAAATTAAAAACATCTAATGGAACTATTGAATTTAAATTACTTCAAGTTACTTGTAAATCTTGTAATAAAACTTTTTCTCCTTTTTCTAAGTTGTTAGGTTTAAATCCTAGAGCTAGAATTTCTACTGAATTAGAAGAAAAAATTGTTACTTTAGCCTTAAATAATTCTTATAATAAAACCTCTGAATATATTAAGAGACTTACAAATACTACAATAAGCCATACAAGTGTTAGAAAAATCATATTAAGAGTTTCTGACAGTATTAATATTGATAAATTTGATACTATATTGATAGATGGTACAAAGATTAAATCTGGAGTAAAAGAGAGAGGCTCTGAAATTCATCTTACTTTAGCACCTATAAAAAAAGTAATTAAATATGAAAGGAATTATAATGTCAAAAAGCTTCTAAGTATAGGAATAGGAAGCCCTAACGGGCAGTTCAAAGATTTTCTTTCAAAATATTCATGTGATAATATAATTGTAGATGTAGACAATAGTTATTCAAAACTTAAAAAATTATTTTCACAAGTAAATTATCGTAGATGTATTTTGCATATTCCACGAAATCTATCTCATTTGTTATATTTAAATAAAGTTCCCATAGAAGATAGACAATCATTTGTAAATGGATTAGCTAAAATACTAAAAAATCCTGATTTTTATAAATCGGTTAGTGAATATATGTATTTTTATAGGGCTTTTGACAACCTTAATTTAAAAGATATTAATAATTATTTGTATAAAGCTATGGAAGGAATATATATTAGTAATTTAGACTGGGTAAATAAAGCAAAACATACATCGAATAGTTTAATATAAAGAGAAATGAGAGAAATAAACAGAAGAATGAATGTTGGATGCAGATGGGTTGATAAATATGCAATTAAATTATTAAAATTGATTGAGGTTTTTAAATATGCTTCGCATAATTTCGATATATATTTTAAACAAAATAGAAGACCCATAATTAATTTATTACAGGTCTCTATACAATAAAATGTCAATAAAAGTTTCTGCTATCAATCTCCTTCTAAGTAAAAAAATATTACATCCCCATTATATTTAAACAGTGATAATAACGTTACCTTTAAAGGTCTTCTCTAATTTTCATTTGAAGAAACAAATATGTTCATATTACTCCCTCCATTTATACAACCACATAATAATTTTTATATATTAATTATCATCTTAGTATTTTTTTATCAATTTTATATAATGTAAAATTAGCATTTTAAATTTATTTAATAATTCTAGAAAATATTTAAATTCATCCTTTTTGTAAAATGCTAATAAAAAAATTAAATTTGGTATTATTATGCATATAATGAATTTATTTATTATATCTAATATAGTATTAAATTCTATAAAACTACATAGATATAAACTTACTATAACCGTTATAATTAATAAAATTAAAAAATAAATGTATTTTTTTAAATATATTTTGGGACTTGTATTTAATCCATATTTAAAAACAACATAGGGATCATACCATGTATTAGTAAGTAATCTAGATATAGATGTTGCTAACAGTATTCCAAATAACCCCCATTCACTTCCTAATAATATAGAAAATACTAAATTAAGAATGGCAGTCACAATTAATAGATACCTTCCTTGTCTAAATAAACCCATAGTATTTTTATATGTCCATACTGCATTTTGCATACCTACCATATAAAAATTAATTCCTATTATACAAGGTATATTAAAAGGTAATACATAATTTTCTCCAAAACATAACTTAACTATGTCTCCTGATAACACTATTATCCCAACTGTAGCCCAACCAAATAACCAAAAATTAAGTAGATTTATATTATTAAATAGTTTTATTTTTTTTTCATTAGATTCTATAGCATTGTAATTTCCTACACTAGCTGAAATTCCATTAAATATTTGATTTAATAACGAATTTAGTGTATTTGAAAGTAATGTATAATTTGATGAAATACCAACTGTTGCCAAACCACTAAAATATGTAATAATTATATTATCTGTATTATTTACTAATAATGAACTTAACTTCCATATAGTTAAAGCTTTTATATTACTAGTTAAACTTTTTTGTTCATTTTTATCCAAAGGAAGTATATTTTTATTTTTTATATATGGATATTTTTTATTAGCAATATGTGAAATAATTAAATTATAAGTAAATACACCAATAGTTTGAATAATTAAATATCCCATATATTCCTTTGTTAACAATAAATAACCCATCTGTATAATACTTTGAAGTATTGTAACAATATAATTCAACCCTGTAACAATATAATTTTGTTGATCTGCCATAATTAAGGAACTCTTATAACTAAAGAAGTAAGAACTTGATGTATTAAATAAATAAAGCAAGTATATTGCATATAAATTTTCTTTTATATGTGGTGGATTTTTTATAACAAATCCTAAAAAAGGAATCATACATAAACCAAATATTGCTACAACAATACCAATTATTCTATATGCTTTTGCATAGTATCTCATTAAAGATGCTATTTTTGATTCATCATTTTCAGCAAGTGGTTTATATAATGCAAATACAATAGCACTTCCTATTCCTAATTCAGCCAAGGACAACATTGTTAGTATATTAGCAAATAATCCACTGATTCCTAAATACTCAGCTGATAGACATCTTATAAATACTATTCTACATAAAAAACCTAAGACAGTATTTATTACATATCCACCTAATCCTGTAACAATATTTAATATAGAATTATGTGTTCTTGATTTTGCAGCCATATTATTTCCTTTCTAAGTTAATTAATGCTGCCCTTAAAGTGAATCCCTGTGCAAAAGGCATTATATCAAAAGTCTGAGAGTGAACACCTATGCCCTTTGTATCACCTTGGCACCAATCAACCTTTCCTGTAATTCTAGTAACTGATTTTATTTTTTGCAAGCATTTATTTGAAACCTCTAAATATTTTGGATTTTCAAATATTTCATAACATCTTGAATAAAAATATGCTAAAACAGCAGTTGCAGAACTATCATAAGTTCTTTCATTTTGAAGAATGCTTCCAAATCCACCATCTTCTCGTTGATAATTAATATAACTATCAGCAACATTTTTTATATTTTGTTTTAATATAAGTTTTTCATCACTATCTTTTATTTCTATATATGTATCAATTAATCCAATCACATACCATGCTACACCTCTTCCCCACCCATATACTCCTAGCGGTAATTTATTCTTAGGGTTATATGCATGATTTGGTAAATATGTATCATGTAATAAACCATATTTGTTATATTGATTTATTTGTTCTAAAGATATTTTTGAGAATTTTTCTTCTGCATATATATTAGAATATAATTGTAAAAATGGACAAACAAACCCTAAAGTATCAACATATCTTTCATCTACATTTTTATCTGAAGTATAAGCAATCATACCATCTTCACATATATTTTTTTCAATTATTCCTATTGAATAATCCATTGCAGGTTTTATTTTTTTATAATCTTTACTGTTCTTTAAAATTGCATATGATAATAATCCACAGTCAACATTTGTCGGTTTAGTTACCCAATTACCATCTTTATCAATTAATTTAATAATTAGTTTATTAATTGCTTCTTTAGCCTCTTTATCATTACATTCACAAAGTCCTAGTAATAGGCCACCTAATTGCCATGATTGTATATTGTTATGTTTGTATTTTCCATTAATCATATCAATTACCATCAAACGATTATTATCTGTCATTTTAACAACAGGAGTTTTTCTAGTCCATTTTATAGATATATTTTTTACATTACTAAGCCATTCATCATAATTGTTCCATCTTCCAATATGATATCTACAATATCTATTTAACATATAAAAGTAAAAATCTACTCCAAAAATTATTATGCTTAATATTAAAAATATAAATACTATTATTTTAATCATTTTATTTGGCCATCTCCCTAATTTTTTTTCCAGCTAATAATGCTTTTTCTTTATATGATGGTATAAAACTATTTAAATGCTTTCTTATACTTTTTTCATTTTTTTTCATCCATTCAAATGCCATTATTAATTCATCTGATTCATTCAAATTTTGTGCTGATACGACATAGTTCTCATAATCGCCAAATAAATCCTTTGCTATTCCTTTTGCTTTTATAGAATATCCAACAACTAACGTTGGAACACATGTAGAATATGCTGCTATAGTAGCATGAGTTCTAGCACCAATAAACATTCTGCATCTAGATATAAATCCTTTTAATTGCATACAATTATATTCTTTTTCTAACATTATAACTCTACCTGTATCTTTATATTTATTATATAGATATACTATAGGTTCTCTATCGTTATTATGATCCCATGTAACATGAGGTATTAAAATAATTTGCATATCAGTAGTATGTATTATATGTTCTATTAATTTTTCATAATTTTTCTTTACCATTCCATTTTCTTTACCAGATGAAATTATTAAAGGACTAATATTAATACCTATAGTATTTCCCTCCATAAATCCTTCAGGCAATTGCAATTCTTCTTTATCTAATTGAAATGCAGGGTCTGGATATAGAACTACATTTTCAGTTATTCCAGCTTTTCTAAGTGCATTGTATGTTAATGATTCTCTTACAACTATTAAATTGTATAACTTTAAATCTTTTATTACATTAATATCATTTAATATATTTTCATTTATAGAGCATCCCCATAATACTGTTTTTGCACCCTTTTTATGAATCAAAGAATTAATATCACCTAATACATTAACTCCTGCGTAACAATAATTGTCTCCTCCAATAGATATGTATATATCATCTTTATTTATACCACTTAAAAACTCTTTTTTCTTATATTTAGTATTTAATTCTGTTGATTTAAACAGCTTTATATTAGCTGCCGACAAGTAGTACTCGATTGATTTACGTTTTATCTGACAATCATTATCCTCTTTTATTGTTATTATTTTATCTATTCCATATTTTATATCCTCATCTGGATTCATAGAATATAAAACCATTGGTTTATTTATAACTTTATAAGTCCCTCTAACTATTGCTTCACAACCGTGATTTTTACTTCCTCCATGTGAATATAATTTTATATTACTCATTTTTCCTCCTAATACTATTCAATACACCTTTTTTTAATGTGTATAAGCTTGATAATATTTTATTGTATATCATAACATATATATAATTTTCTTTTTTCCATAAATATATATATGATTTTCTTAAACTGCTATTTCCTAAATTTAATATACAACTTCTAACTTCTTTACTTTTCAAAATAGAATTATTATACTTTATCTTGTTTATTAGATTATTTTTATTTTTTTTATTAAATGTATTATTTAATGACTTTTCTATTAAATAAAAGAATGCTAAATTTATATCATCTTTATACACTTCATAATTTGTTTCTAAAATATCTATAGTAGATTTTATTTTTTTAAATAATATTTTATATATTCTAAATAAATTATCATAATATCTATTGTCTAAACTCTCCCTATCATCTTGGGAATAATAATATAAAGCTTCATTTGTAATTCTTATACTTCCAGAACATTTCTCTAAATAGTCTAGGTTAAATATCATGTCCTCTCCTAATGATAAAGTTTTTATATACGAAATATTGTGTTTATTAATTTTATTTCTATTAAATATTTTATTACATGGTGAATTTAATAAATTCCAATTGTATAAATTAAAAAAATCCTTTCTATCTAAAATAATACTTTCATCTTTTAAAGGACTTAAGATTTGTTTTCGATTAGATTTACTATTTCTACTACTTATTATTTCATATCCACATAAAATAAAATCTTCTTCATTTTCCTCAGCTATATTATATAAAGTTTCACACCATCTATCATCAACATAATCATCGCTATCAGAAAACATTATGTATTTACCTTTTGCGAATTTTATTCCTGTATTTCTAGCATTTGAAACTCCATTATTTTTTATATGAATTGCCACTATTCTATTATCTAGCCTACTATAATAATCACAAATTTCACCACTTTTATCAATAGATCCATCATCAACTAATACTATTTCAATTTCTTTCAATGTTTGAATTCTGATACTTTCTATACATTTTTTTATATACTTTTCTGAGTTATATACGGGTATAATTACAGAAACTTTTGGATTCATATATAATACCCCCTAAGATACTATTCTTTGTTTTAAGCCAAATATTTCGTAGTATAATTTTAAATTGATATTGAAGATTATACATTTCATCAAATCTTTTTTAGAATTTATATTTTCTCTTAGTATCTTTTTTATTTTGGTATTTGATACCATTTTATAGTATTGACTTTTGTTTATTTCATCGCAATAATATATAGATTCTAACAAACTAGTTAATACTTTATATAAAGTTTGACCAATTATTGATTTCTCTTCTTTACTTGCAGAATTATTGTATAAGTCTATAAATTCATTCATTATATTGTAATAACTCTTAATAGTCCATTCGTTTAGCTTCTGTCTACATAAACTATCCTGCCATCTATTTCTATAATTATATCCATAGTAAGAAATAAATTTTACTCTTTCTGCTTTTAATAAACTTTTATTAGTAAATAATATATCTTCATATAATAATCTATCTTCTTTATAAAAACTTAAATTATTTTTTAAAAGAAATTCTTTTTTATACATGCCAACCCAAACTTGACAATCCCAATCATTATTTTTAAATCTTAATATTTGATATTGCAATCCTGTAATTTCTTCTCGAGTTAATAAATATTGTTTCTCTTTTTTACCTAGTTCTTTATTATCTTCAAATAATCTAAAGTTGCAATATGCTATATCTAAATCATACAATTTAACTTCATGATATAACTTTTCTACATATTCTTTTTCAATATAATCATCACTATCTATAAAACATATGTATTTTCCTGTTGCATTATCTAATCCTATATTTCTAGCAGCACATAATCCTCCGTTTATTTGATGTATTACTTTTATATGACCATATTCCTTTTCATATCTTTCACATATCTTCCCTGAATTATCTGTTGATCCATCATCAATTAATAAAACTTCTATATTCTTATATGTCTGATTTATTATAGAATCAATACACTGTTCTAAATATTGTTCTATATTATAAACAGGAACTATAATTGAAACCTTATCCATATATATTTATTCGCCTCCTACTCTAAATAATCTATCGTTACTTTAAATTCCAACGTGAATTAAATTACGTATTTTACATGTAAAATACATAGATTTTTTGCTCATAAATACCCATATTTTTTCTTTAATTGTTAGTTGTTTTTTTTCTGTATTATTAAAATCTATTTTTTTTAAGTATTCCTGTATGCACATATACGATTTGTTAATATCATGTTTACTTATTAATAATTTTTGATATAAAAACATTGCATAAAAAAATACACTTTTTTTAGCTATTAGGCTTAACTGCGGATAATTTTTTTCAATAAATTTATACTGGTTATATCTAGCCTCTAGTCCATTTAAATTTTTTTCTGAATATCCTTGACCCATTATACTTGATTCTCTATGAATATAATTATATAATGGCTTATTCAATGTTATAATTTTTTTACTATTAGCAAAAACTTGGTATGTCCAAAAATCATCTTCATTTATTTTTCCCTTTTCAAATAAAATATCATTTATAACATCTTTCTTATATAACTTATTCCAAACTGTTTGGTTTAAATCTCTTCCCAATATTAAGTTCTTTAAAGCTAATTCTGTATCATATACCCTTTCTTCAATATAACTACTCTCAATCCTATCACTATATACATTATTAATTGCACAAGAAACAATATCTGAATCGTTATTAATTAATTCAAATATCATTTTTTCATACATTTCTTCATCTATATAATCATCACTATCAATAAAGCTTATATATTCTCCTGTTGCCAAACTCATGCCATAATTTCTCGCATCAGACAAACCACCATTTTTCTTATGAATAACCTTGATTCTATTATCTTTCTTAGCATATTCATCACATATAATAGGACATTTGTCTGGTGAACCATCATCCACCAATATAATTTCTAAATTTTTATATGTTTGATTAATTATGCTTTCTATACATTTAGTTAAATATTTTTCAACATTATATATTGGTACTATAACTGAAATTAATTTATCCATATTTTATCCTCTCTAAAAACTAAACATCCCAATTTGGGATTCTAATTTTATCATATATTTCATATATAAACTTATATATAAATGGACAATAAAAAATTAAAATAACTGATATCTTTTGTTTCTTGACTTTTATAAGTTTATTTTTATAATATTTATATATTTGTTCTTTTATTTTTTTTATATTAGAATGATACTCTATTTTCTTATTAAAATAACTTCTATATAGTCCAATTAATGACTCTATATATCTGTTTATAGCAATTTGTTCTAAATTAGTATTTTTACAATCTTCATTAATTATCTTAGCAACTTTCAAACAATCCTCTGCCTTTTTTATACTATTAGTATTTTTACAACTTGATTCTTCTCTTTCAAAGTAATTATACTTAGGTTGGTCTATAAATATCGATTTTTCACTTTTTTTAAACACCTTATAATTAACTAAAACATCTTCATTTATTTTTATATTTTCATCAAATTTTATATCATCAAATAATTTTCTTTTATATACCTTATTCCATAATGCAGGAACAAATATTTTTCCTCCTACTATACATTCTAATGCCTCATTCTTTGTTTGTTTAATGATATTATTAGTTCCATTTACTAATTTTACTGTTTCATGATTGATCCTTTTATATCCACAATGTACAATATCATATTCATTATTTCCTGTATATTTCATTAAAGTTTCATACATATCTGTATCTAATGTATCATCACTATCTACAAAAGTAAGAAATTCATTTTTAGCATACTCTAAACCTAAATTTCTAGCACTAGAAACTCCACCATTCTCTTTATTTATCAGTTGTACACGTGAATCCTTATCAGCAATTTCTCCAACTATTGCTTCCGTATTATCTGTTGAACCATCATTCACAACAATTATTTGCAAATCTTTATATGTTTGATTTATTATACTTCCTAAACAGTCTTTAATATATTTCTCGCCGTTATATACAGGTACAATAACACTTAATCCCATAATAAACTCCCAACTTCCTATATTTTTTCTAATGAGTTATATTCTAAATCTTTTATATATCTTCTTCCCTCTTTAATCCCAGAGTTAAATATCTTATTTTGATCCCTTTGCTGTTTACTTTTTATTCCCTTTAAAAATGAATAAATTTTTGTACATAACATATAATAATGAAAGCCAATTGAAGATATACTTTTGGAAACTATGTTTTTTTGTTGCATAAAAATAAATCTATGCCAAAATACAACTCTATTAAATCCCTTTGAATAAGCTACATTATCTCTAACACCCTTTGTAGATGTTCTTGCATCCAAATGTTCATATATAGCATCAGAAACCACAACTGTTTCTATACCTTTTAAATGTGCTTTATAAAACATAGTTTGATCATCTAAACTTGCATAACCATGTTTGTCTAACCATACTACCTCTTCTCTTAAATTAATATCTTCTAATGCCTTTTTTTCAGCAAAAAAACATGTCCATGGCAATGATTCTGTATAATAATAAACTTTTTTATCCAAGTTTATATTTCTGTTATAAGACCAGCCAGATGACTTTAATATATGTACATATTTATCTTTATTAAATATAGTTTCTACAGCTCCTGAAGATATATTGTTATACAATCCTCTTATACCTTTTGGTGGAAAGAAAGATAATAATGGTCCTGCTGACATTTTGCATATATTTTTTTGAATAGGTTCATAAAGTTTGCAAACAAAATCTGAATCAAAAGCAATATCATCATCACATATCAAAAGATACTCTCCTTTTGCTTCCTCTATTCCTCTTAAACGTTGCTCTACCATTCCCTTTTTAGAAAATATAAACTTTTCTTTTAATCCATTACCTATTCTTTCTTTTGGAAGTGAATATCCTTCAGGAATTACTACTATTATCTCAATAGGACTAGGGTTTAACTTTTCAATACTATTTAATAATGCCTTATATTTATCTCCAGCTTTTCCAATAGTTCTTATTACAACAGAATAATTTATTTGCATATATTCACCCTAATTATAAAGAATCTAATAAGTCCTCTACAGCTTTAACCGTATTTTGCTTACTAAATTTTTTACCCCTTTCTATTGATTTTTCTTTATAATAGTTAATTAACTCTTTATCAGTTAACATTTTCTTTAGACCTTGATATATTCCTTCTTCATTGTTTTCTACTACTAAACCATACTCATTGTTATATCCTAAAAGTTCTTGAGCTCCAGAGCATAATGTACTAACTACTGGCGTTCCAACCACTAAAGACTCTGTGACAGCTGTGCTAAATCCTTCTCTATATGAAGAACATACAAATAAATCACATTTAGATACATATTTGTATGGATTATCTCTAAATCCAATTAAATGATATGTATCTTCTAGGTTATTTTCTTTCAAATATTTTCTTATTCTATCTTCATCTTCGCCTATTCCAATTATATATATATTATGTTTAAGTCCTTCATCTATCAGTTTTTTATGTATTTGAGCCAATCTATAATATCCTTTTTTTTCAATAACTTTGCCTACAGAACATATATTTATTGTATCTTTATCAAATTCAATATCTTCTACATTTTCTGTACTTTTTTCTATTATATCCTCTGTCTCATTTGTATTATATAATACTTCTACATTTTCTCTAATTCCTGATACATCTTCAAAAATTTGCTTTACAGTGTTAGATACACAAATTATTTTATTGTAACTTTCATAGCCCTTTTTAGCTTCTTTGAAACTTCTAAATCCCGTTGAGAGTAACTTTTCATCATTTAGTTCTATATGTATCCAACTAACTTTCTTAGTTTCTTCATATGGACAGCCCCAAAGTATCCTAGCCGTAGGCCCCTCTAAATAAGATACTACTATATCATACTTATCCTTTATAATCCTTTTATATAGAAACTTTGGTGTAAATAATTTTAATATTACGGAATTGCCCTTCACTATATTTCTAAAAAAATATTTATATCTAATATTTTTCTTTAAATATTTTTTATTTACACCAATATCAAATAATGTTTGTAATGTTATATCATATTTTTCTATATGCAGATTATTAACTAAATTCACAAGTACTTTTTCAGCACCACCATGCATTAAATTTGGAATAAAAAATAATATTTTTTTCATATATCCCCCTTTAAATATCTTTAGTCTTATAATTTATATAAAAATATAATAGAATACCAAATGGTATAGATGCCATAGTCATAAATTTTCTTGGAGATTCACTTAAAAACCTTATATTTCTAATATCAATGCTTTCGCATACATAGTGGATACATGATTTAAATTTCCATTTAAATGTTTTACAATATTTCATTCTTTCTTTACGTAAAAAAATATATCCTCTTGGATTTTGTTTAAACTGCTTAAATATATTTCTTGTTGAACCATCCTCTAAGTATTCAACAACGCAAATAGGTTCATTTAATATTAATAGTGGATATTCTTGATCAGCTAATAAATACTTATAACATAAACCTACAAATTTTTCTCCTTCATATTCTGGATAAGGTGGGTATTTAGTTATAATATCTGTTCTATAAATAACTTTTTTATCCCCTCTACCTCCATACTCATAAAAATCATTATATGCTATTGACTTTTGCTGTGGTAGTAAACTTCCTATATTATTACCATTTTGAAATATATCTAAAGCAATTATACCGCCATACTTTTCATCTTTATTTTCATTCCAAAATTCAGTAATCCTTTCAATCGCATTATCGACCAAATAATCATCTGAATCAATACACATATTTAACTCTGTATAAATATTTTCATATGCAACATTATGAGCTGTATGCATTCCACCATTTTCTTTATATATATATCTTATCTTAAATCCATTGTCCTTTTGCATCCATTCATTTACTAATTCTCTAGTATTGTCACTAGAACCATCATCAACTATAAGCCACTCAAAGTTTTTAGATGTTTGTCTTAACATACTTTCATAGCATAAATGTAATGTATACGCTCTATTGTAAGCCGGCGTAAAAACTGTAATAAGTACATTATCTTCTCCTATCCTATTATATCTCTCTTCTTTCTCTATATTTTTCATAATAAAAACCTTCCATTCTATAAATGAATTCTTATAATATTAACATTTATTTTTTAATATATATTTTTATCAATTCTTCTTTTATATTTTCAACTCTAAAAGGTTTAATCATCTCTAAAGCATTCTTACACAAATAATTTACTGTTTTTTTATTTTCAATTAATGAATTTATACTATTTTCAAAGCCATTATTATTATCTAATTTAATAAGTTTTCCATTTTTATTATTTTTTATTAATTCCCTATGCCCCCTATTATCAGAAGCAATCACAGGCTTTCCACAAATCATAGCTTCCATAATATTAAGTGGAAGACCTTCCCTATAACTAGCCGAAACAACCAAGTCACAAATATTCACATAATCCTGAATATCTGTTCTATATCCAAGCAATTCAACATTATCGCCCAAGTTTAAATCTTCTATCAACTTAACTAAATTATCATGCTCTGGCCCATTACCTGCCAATAACAACTTAGCCTCTGGATGTTTTTTAACAACCTCTTTCATTGCATTAATAAGCTTAGCTTGGTTTTTATTCTTGTTAAGTTCACCTGTACATAAAATAATAAATTCATCAGTATATCCCTTGTCCAATCTTAGTTTTTGTCTATCTTCTTCAGATAACTTAACAAATTTATCAGTATTTACACCAACTCCATGAACATGATGGATATTTCCCATAAAATTTCTATCCCTAGCCAATTTATAATCTTCTTCTGTAATAGTGATTAAATCGTCAGTATACCTCGACATAAATTTTTCAATTGGATAATATATAATCCAATTCTTCTTTGGAGCACCATTATAAAAATGGAAACCATGTGCAGTATATATCATTCTAAGACCATCTTTTCTGAACTTTCGTCCTGCAAGTCTAGCAAGAATTCCACCAACAGGAGTATGACAATGTACAATATCGTATTTTTCATCCTTCATAATTTTTTTAAGTTGTTTATATGCACCAATATTTTTAGTATTAAATGGTGATCTTTCAAAAGGAATATCAAATACCTTATCTGCATATTTCATTGATAATCCATTTTTCTCAGCCAAATTATTTCTAGCTGCAACATGAACTTCATAACCATTTTTCTGCAACATATCCATTATGGGTAAATGGAACTGACATATATGGCTTTGTACTGTTGCTACAAATAAAATCTTCATATTTTATTCTCCTCTATTTCACACGTAAATTTAATATATCACTAATATAATCCATTCCCATACCTACTTTTACCTTATAATAAAAGAAAAATAGAAAACATATGCTAACTACTAAATACACTAATCGTCTTTCTTTTATTTCAAATATATTTTTTATTAACCATGGCAATAAAATTATATTATACATATCAAAATATACAGGTAATCTTCCAATAAGTATTCCCCCTGAAAAAGATGATATAAAATATAATAACCCTGAGGCTAATGACATATTTATACATGTATCTATAAGCTTTGATTTTTTATTCATTATATTTTTTCTTCCAAACCATGCTAAAGCGTAAGGACATATTGCAACTACACTTCTAAGTATATTCGAACCATCAGATGTTGCTGCTGCTTGTAAATAACCTTTATATGCTGTATCTTCCAATTTGTATGAATATGCACCAGCAATCTTATCTATTGATAGACCAACAACTAAAATGGCTACTATTGCAAGTAATTGTTCCATTGTAAATGGTTTTATCTGTACATAAAAATAAACTGGAATCATAATCCATGCAGTAATATGTATTGTTGACAACAATCCTACTAATATAAAAAATTGTATTGGCTTCTTATCTACTATTAAATCTAAATTTGCAAATAAAATAGACACTACTATAAATTGTCTTATTCCATTTAACATCCATACAAATTGAACCATTGTTATAAATAAAAATAAACTATAAAAATAATTGCTTGAATATTTATATACGGCTCTAGATACTGCTAATCCAGATATAGCTGCTATTGTAAATAACCATGCATGATAATCTTGTGATATAAATTGTTTAAATAATATACTTAATATAGTAAACCCTCTATCTTTTGTATATTGCTCTGCTGAAAATTCTAATATATTAGAGGGCATATCTTCAAACATTTTTATATATGCAGCAGTATCTCCTACACCACTTCTCATTCCAATCATAAATACAATATACGCCATCGCTATAAATACAAAAGCCTTGCTTATATGTTTTTCATACTCACCTAATTCATTTTTCTTAAAAGTTGCACTAAGTTCACCTATAACACCTATAAATACAACCCATATAATCATTGAATAATATACTGCCATTGTCCACTCCTCTTTAATGTAAATGATCTATAATATCAAAAAACTTATTTTTAATTAGATAAACTAAATATGCACTACCTAATATTATTGATGTTATTACTATAAAATTTATTGGAAATGCATAATTCTCAAATTGTGCTATTATAACACTTTGAACTAAATATATTTCCAAAGTTATATCTGAAAGTAATTTTATAAATTTGTAAATATACTTTGGTAATTGTTTTATTTTATCTTCTAATGATATAAAATATCTAAAAATATAAAACATTAAAATTAAAATAATATATTGATTTAAAATTTGATACATACTTATATTTTGATATTTTGATAAAACAAGTTTTGAAGCAAAATATATAATAAATGGAAGTATTATTTTTAAAAGTCCCTTATCTTCTTTTTTATTTAAATACAAGTACTTACTTTCATTAAATTTTGCACCAATTAACATTGCTTCGAAGAATAAAAATCTAACCATTGGTTCATATACTGAGTCAATATGGTAATACGATTTATCATATATAGAGACATATACTATAAATTGAATAATCAATGTTAATAAAAATACTCTATCAATAGTTATATTGCTATATTTTTTAGAAAGAATTATTGCAAAATAATAAATTATATATAATATCATTATAGAAGCGACAAAATGATATTTTGTTGGATATATTAATAAATAAAATAAAGTCTTTATTCCATTGCAGTAGTAAAACTTTCCTAATATATACACTACTGTCACTATTATCACAGAAGGATAAATTCTAGATATTCTTTTTTTATACCATTTCCAAAAGCTCAATCGTATGTTATACAAACAATATCCTGAAACTGCAAAGAATAAAATATCTCCTAATAATCCTCCATTAGCTATAATAGAAATCGGATATACATTTGTATAATGTGAATTTGTTATTAAAACTGCTGCTAATGCTCTCAAACAATTAATAAAGTAATACAAATTTCTATTTCCTTCCCAAAATAAATTTCTCCAAATTCTCACACATCACCCCAAACATCCTACTCCCCGTCTTATCAGACGCAAAAGAATTATGCGGAGTAATCAAAACCCTATCAAAATCCCAAAGTTCACTACTCACACAAAGAGGTTCATTTTCCATAACATCAAGTGCAACTCCCATAAACTTGCCACACTTCAACACTTCTATCAAATCCTCTTCTTTCACAATAGCCCCTCTGGCAACGTTGACTAACACAGCCTCATCTTTCATAACATCAAATCTTTCTTTATTAAAAAGATATTTTGTATCTTCATTCAAAGCAATTGTCAAAACTACTATGTCGCTAATTTTTAATGCTTGATTAAGTTCTTCCATGCTATATACTTTGTCGATATAGTCATATTGGACTTGTCTTCTTGCGACACCATTTATTTTGCATCCAAATGCTTTTAATCTTTTGGCTACTTCAATCCCAACATTTCCACATCCGACTATTGTGACTGTTTTGTCTGTAAGTTCTAGTAAGTCTCGTTTTTTCTCCCAGACTTTGTTGTCTTGGTTTTTTACAAAGAATTTGGTATTTTTATATATTTCTAATATTTTTAGTACTACCCATTCTGCCATAGGAGCACTGTACACTCCTTTGGCGTTGTGGATTTCTATATTATTATTTTTTATGTATTCCATATCAACTCTGTCAAATCCGGCGCTTGTCAGTTGTATAAATTTAAGGCTTTTGAATTTTGAAATATCGTTGTATAAAAACAACCCATTGCAAATTACTGCCTCTATGCAACTTACATCGATGTCTAGTTTTTCTCTTTCATCTTGTATAAATACTGTTTCACATCCAATAGAATTTAATTTTTCAATTTGTTCTTTTGAATATTTAAATGCTCCTGTTATCAATGTCTTCATGAATACACCTCGTTATTTTCCATCTACAATTTGTTTGACTATTTGTTTAACTAATTGTCTATTATCTTCAAAATAAGCTAGATGATCATTTACTTCTTTTTCGAAGTCTCTTATTGCTCCTACTCCCTCTTTAAATATTACATCGATTTCGTTTAAATCTGTAATTTGTGATGTATTGCAAAAACTTCTTGATAAGATAACCATGCTTGAGCCAAGTCTGTAGTGTTCTTTTATTATATTTTCTGCTGGCAATGTACCTTGTCCAAGTGCTGCTATTCCACCAAATCCATAAGTTATGTTCTTATGTTTAAATTTGTTACATAAATATTCAACAGTTCCATCAGCTAATAATTCAAACATAAACTTCATCTTATATCCAAGATGTAAATCATTAAGACCTATATGTATTTCGTCTATTCCGTCTATATCTAAGATATCGTCTATTATTTCTACTGCTTCTGGTGTTTCAAGTAGCAGACAAGTTTTGCATCTTCCGCCAACATAATCAACAAAAGTTTGTACTTCTTGACATGTTTTAAAATAAGGTAGCATTATTACATCTGCCCCATTTTTTACTATTGTGTCTATTTCTTCTTTTGAATTTTGATAAATAGGATTACTTCTGACAAATAATTCGCTATTATTTAGACACTTTTTTATTTTTTTAACATCGTCTAATGTATGTTTTGATTGGACTGTGTCCATTCCTCCTTGGCGTTCTTGTTTCCCTATTTGTTCTAAATCGACAAATATTCTATCCACACCATGTTTATCTGCAATTTTTGCTACATTTTCATCATTTGTTATATACATCAACTTAAGCAATGTCGTCACCTCTAAGAATTCTTATTTTTTGCTGTTTCAAAAGTATTTACGTTGTCACTCATTTTAAATACCTTTACTATTGTTTTTAATAATATTTTGAAGTCTAAGCAAAAACTCATATTATTGACATAATCGACATCATATTCTATACGTCTGTCCCATGGTATGTCTTTTCTTCCATTTATTTGTGCAAGTCCTGTTACACCAGGTCTAACTTCAAATCTTCTTTTTTGAAAATCTGTGTATTCTTCTAATTTCCAAGGATGATAAGTAAGTGTAGGTCTTGGACCTATAAAACTCATTTCCCCTTTAAATATATTTATTAATTGTGGAAGTTCATCAATGCTAGTAGCTCTTATTATTTTTCCAACTCTAGTTACTCTGGCATCATTCTTGCCTGAATATACTCCGCTACCTTTCTTTTCTGCTCCCACACACATTGATCTAAACTTATAAATTTTAAAAGTCTTCCCATTTAACCCTAGTCGTTCTTGTTTGAATAATGCCTCTCCCGGTGAATCAATCTTTATAATTAATGCGACTATAAGTAATGGAATTGCCCCCAAAACTAAAAGTATTGCAGAGAATAAAATATCTAAAATTCTCTTTATATTCCTATACACCTTAATTCCTCCTATAAAACCTTTTTTATATAAGCCAGTATCTATACTACTTTCAAGCACCCCAGCCTACACAACAACCTCTTCCCTTCTAACATAAGTGGGCACAATACTCTTCATAATCAAGTCCACCTTCTCATCCTGATTCTTATCAGCAACCCTCTTCAAAATATTAAGCTCCTTCTTAAACTCGGCCTCGTCAATTTCGATAGGTCGTCCAATTCTGATTTGGTTGTTGGAAGTCTTTTGTAGCCCTTCTTCATCCATAAGGACCTCTTCATATAATTTTTCGCCCAGTCTAAGTCCAGTAACCTCGATTTTTATATCGACATTTGGTTCAAAACCGCTAAGTTTGATTAAATTTCGTGCCAAGTCGATTATTTTGACAGGTTCGCCCATATCAAGGACGAATATTTCCCCGCCTTTTGCCATTGCGCTGGCTTGCAATACCAAAGATACTGCTTCTGGTATTGTCATAAAAAATCTTGTAACTTCCTCATGAGTTACAGTGACTGGGCCGCCTTCTTCGATTTGTTTTTTAAATAGCGGAACGACACTTCCATTGCTGCCCAAAACGTTGCCGAATCTCACAGCGACAAATTCTGTCTTGCTTGTTTTGTTCTTTGTTTGAACAATCATCTCGCAACAACGTTTAGTCGCGCCCATTATATTAGTCGGATTGACCGCTTTGTCTGTTGATATCAAGACAAATTTTTTGACATTGTATTTGTCTGATAAATTGACAACATTTTGTGTTCCAAATACGTTGTTTTTTATCGCCTCACAAGGGCTGTCTTCCATAAGCGGAACGTGTTTGTGTGCTGCTGCGTGGAATACAATTTCAGGTTTATATTGTTCGAATATCTTGTCCATCTTGTGTTCGTCACGCACAGACGCTATAAGTACTTTTAAGTCTATCTCAGGAAAATGTCTTTTTATTTCTTGTTGGATATCATATGCATTGTTTTCATATATATCTATCAATACAAGTTGTTTCGGTTCATATTTCACAATCTGTCTGCATAATTCAGACCCTATTGAACCTCCTCCTCCTGTAACCATTATTATTTTATCTTTTATAATTCCATTCATATCATCTAGATTCATCTTTATAGGTTCACGCCCCAAAAGATCCTCTATTTGAACATCTCTAAATTTTGTAATATTTACTTTTCCGTCTATAATTTCATATATTCCCGGTATTGTTTTTATTTTTGCATCTGTTTTTTTACAGATATTTATTATTTCTCTTTTTCTTTTTGGATTGATATTTGCGATACATATTATTATTTCGTCTATACAATGATTTTTAACAATCTGTTCGACATCGTCGATTGTCCCTAATACAGGTACATCATAAACGCATTTACCCTGTTTGTTTTTATCATCGTCCACAACTCCCACCGGCATCTTCTTAAGCTCTGGTCGTTTAAATAGCTCCCTTACTATCATGTTACCGGCTTCTCCAGCGCCGACAATAAGAACTCTTTGTGAATCAGATGCATTTTGTCTAAGCTCTGTTTTCATAACGATTCTTCTCATAGTTCTGTATGCTATTCTTAGTGATACCATCCCAACAATTATAACCATAACATTTACTATATAAAATGCTGGATTTATCGCTTGTTTTGCTAAAACTGCCAAAGTTGCTGCTGGAAATATGGCAAAAAAGCATGCCGTAAAAATACTAGCGACTTCCTTCTCCCCGCCACATTTCCATAAGCTATCGTAACATTTAAATTTGAATATACAGACCTCGTTTATAACTGCATAAATTAAAATTGATAGTAGGGAATGTGTGGTTATTTTGATTCTTAATAAAAACATAGTAACAATGCAGCTAAGTACGCATATTATAAAATCCATTGCCGAAAGTATAATTTGTCTCATCTTGCTCCTGTCAGGATGTTTCGACATTTCATGAATTTTTTGCATTAAATTAAATACCATAATGCTCCCCCTCTTTTCCTAAATCGACTTTTTTCTAATTAATAATCCATTTTAATCACAAAAAGCACATTTACTCTTATTTATTCTATTTAAACATTTCTGTCAAAATTCCTTTTTTTATACTATATTCTTACTTTTTATGTTTATTGTGCTTTTTATATTTTTTAAAATGAAATAATCTTTTTAAACCTTTTTTCTCTTCATCATAATAACCATAGTAACTATAGTAGCTGTAATAATTATTATTTTCTGGTTTAAATTTGTTCAGTATTATGCCTACTATATTGGCTCCCACTTTGTTTAATTTTTCTAATGTTATTTTTGAAATTCTCGAATCTACCTCACCTACCGCATTTACAATTATTGTTCCATAGACATATTGTGTTATTATACACGCGTCGTTCATTCTCGAAATTGGTGGCGAATCTATAAATATATAGTCGTATTGTTCTCTAAAATTGCTAACTATATCTTTCATAGATTGTGAGTTTAATAGAATTGAAGAGTTTGATGGCTTTGCCCCCAGATGTTATAATATCAAGATACCCTACTTTTTTATATATTCTCTTATTGTTTTACGTCCAAATACTAAGTCGGATATCCCATTTGTTTTCTCTATTCCAAAATATCTACTTACTCCTTTTTTTGCAAAATCGCAATCTATAAGTAAGACCTTTGTGTCCTCAAGTTTGGAAAAACAAGTAGCTATATTGCGAGCTATCGTTGTTTTTCCTTCATTCATCTCTGCACTTGTGATTAGTATTATTTTTGTATTTTTATTTATTACTAGATAAGTTCTTACCTCTCTATAAAATTCATTTAATTCGAAATTCCCCTGATTATATCCTGCTATCACTATTATTCCCCCTATTTTTCACCTCGTATACAACTTTTGTTTTGCCATAATTCATCGGAATTACACCTATAAGTGGCAAATCCCAATACTTGGCTACGTCATTAGGAGTTTTTATTCTAGTGTCTAAACATTCTACTTCATTGTATTAATTCTGACAGTTAATGTTGATGTGTACGTAGGAATAGTCTTTGTAAGTTTTGTCCCCTCCAAAATTAATATATTACTAGTCTATCTATGTTTCATTTTCTGTTTCTTTCTTCTAAATATTCCTTTTCTATTATCGTCATAACCATAATAGCTGTAATAACTATAGTAGTTGTACTGTTCTGCTCTAAATTTATTTAAAACTACTCCAATAATATTAGCCCCGACTTTTTTCAATTTCTCCAAAGTCAACTTAGCCACCTTTGGATCAATCTCTTTTGATGCGTTGACAAGCACTGTCCCATCGACATATTGTGCAATAATACAAGCATCATTTAATCTGCATATTGGTGGCGAATCTATAAATACATAATCGTATTTTTCTCTAAGCTCACTAACAAGATTCTTCATCGCCTTTGAATTTAATAACATAGACGTATTGTTTGGAACTCCACCTGATGGAAGTACATCGATATCTTCCACTTTTTGAATACACTCATCAAGTTTTTTATTTCCAAAAACAATATCCGAAACTCCAAATGGATTACTGATTCCAAGTTTTCTACTAACGCCTCTTTTCTTAAAATCACAGTCAATAAGAATTACCTTAATGTCATCAAGCTCACCAAAACACTTAGCCAAATTACAAATTGTCGTAGTCTTTCCCTCATTCATCTCAGCACTAGTAACAAGTATAGTTTTCATCTCATCATTTATAGTTAAATAAGTCCTAATCTCCCTATAAGACTCATTTATCATATTGTTATCTTTAACCTTCGTTGCCATATAATTTACCTCCTACTTTCTTTTCTTTTTCTTTGAATGTGGCCCCTCATCAAATGCAGGAACAACACCCAATAAAGGTAACTCCCAGTATTTTTCAACATCATCAGGAGTTATAATCTTTGTATTAAGAATTTCTAAAAGTAGTACTATAAATATAGCAATAACAAGACCGCCTAAACCATATCTTGGTACAGAAGTATCCACACGTCTATGGCTACGAACCCCCGGTGTAGCATCATAAACAGTTGAAACACAATCGATACCAGTCTCTTTTAAAAGAAGGTCTCCATAAACCTTAGGCATCGCAGCCGCAATTAATTGAGCAGACTTCGCATCGCTACTAGTAACAGTAATATTGATTTCCTCAAGTCTGTCCTCACTTTGACTAGCACTTATAGACATAACCTTGCTCGCTCTAACACCAGCAACTTGAGCAACCTTATCATAAGCTGCACTATCAGCAGCATAAGTATAATATCTAGAAGCAATAGACTCATCCTGAGCAATCGCACTATAATTATAAAGATTATACTCCTCATTCGATTGACCAGTCCCATTATTAGCAGTTTGTCCATAACTCGAAGTATCAGTATTATCTTTACTATTTTTCTTGCTACCCTTCTTGCTTTCTTTTTCCCTCTCCTTAGCAGCCTCCTCTTTTTGAACCTTCATAGTATCAACCTTAACCATAACACTAGAAGTATAAGTAGGCACATAAGAAACATAATTTTGGTACATTCTAAATCCACCTAAAGCTAGACTTAATAATAAAATTGAAATTATGATCCACTTTCTTCTTTTGATCATATCAAGATATTCTTGTATATTTATACGTTCTCCCATTCTGTCCCTCCAAAATTTGGTATTTTATAAGATATTATTATAACATACTTTTGTTTTTTTTGCACTTTTATCTATATTCGTGTTGTAAATAATCATCCCTCATAAACACTCCAATTAAAATTTATCATTTAAATAGATTTCATGTAACTTATTGATGTAACATTACAACTTTGTCTAGCATCTAATCATTTTCATTTAAATACATTTCACGTAATTTGTTAACCTCATCTAACATAAGGTTTTTCAATCCCTCTGGCCAAAAAACTTTCATATTTACTCCAAATTGCATAATCCACTTTGCTAGATCAATACTTTGTTTCGCGATAAAAATACCGATATATGCCTTTTCATTGTTATTTTTATTATTTAATTTATCTGAATTCTGACTATTATAGATAAAATTATTTAATTTTATCCTAAAACTCTCAAATTTTTCTCTTGTTAGACCATTTTCTATATATTTCCCTGATAATATATATTCATCATAATGTTTTTTTCCAAAAATCTTTTTCAAAACATGAAAATGGATATTATCTTTGCATAAATATTCCTCAAGATTATTATTTCTATAATTATCCTTTTCCATTATGTATATATAATCGCCAAATTCATCTAATAAAGATTCCATTAAATTCTTTTTAAACTCTACCATAACGATATTCGCTCTTCTCGGAAATATATTTACATTATTATCGATTGACACATTTCTAGATGTAAACTGACTAAAATCACTTGTATTTTTGCAATCCGCACTCCTACAATCCCCAAGTTCACTCAAATCCATGATCCTCTCATCCTCAATCACAAACACATTTAGCATCATATCAATCCTAAAATACTGAAAAACCTCCGAATCCTCATCCGCACAAACCAAATAATAATTCTTGTCTCTCAAAACCATATAAACCGGACTCTTCACAAATTCCCTCAGATTACCATTCTCATCAACCTTACATTCAAGCTCCCTAAAATAATTATACTCACAATAATTGAACCTAATCTTCCTAGAAAACTTAATCGCCTCCGAAATCCTCGCCATACTGACAAAAACATCCTCATTAGTCAACTTCGGAATATCCTCAATATAAACATCCTTCAAAAAATCCTTATTTTGATAAATCGAGTTAAACGTCCTCAACTTCTCCAAAATCGCCTCCGTTCTCCTCCTCGTGACAAAATTACTAGTCAAAACAGCATCAGCCAAAAGCCTAACCTCACTAGCATCAAAACAATTCGAATTAATATAATAACCCTCCTTGCTCTTATCATAATCACTAACATCGATTCCCAAAGCCTTCATATCCCTGATATACGCATAAATCGTCCTTCTATCAACATCAACACCCAATCGTTTTCTCATATGATGCTGAATCTCCTTAATCGAAAGCGATACATTCTCATCAGAATAACTCTTCAAAATCTCGATAAAAGTATAAAATTTAATATTATTACTTACCCTCTTCATGATATTTCCCTTACTCCTTGCATATAAAATCCCTCATTTTTTTATATCCAATCTAAAATTTATATATTTTTATATCCAATCTAAAATTTATATATTTTTATATCTCATCTAAAATTTATAATATTTTTAATTCACATTATAGCAATTTCTATTATAAATATTTGCTATAAAATTACAATATATTTAATGTACATTTTTTTGTACATCATTACAGACCCCTTTGAAATTAACGTTTTCCCTCTGTTTTTTACATAATTTTACATTTCTAAGTAATTTTAAATGATTTTAAGTGATTTTAAATGGTTTGCAATAGTTTTAAATGATTTTGAATAGTATTGGATACTCTTAAATAGCCTTAAATAGTTTTAAATGATATTAAATACTCTAACTCGTTTTAAATAATATTGAATACTTTTGGATAGTCCTAAATAATTTTGAATAATATTAAATACTCTTAACTCATTTTGAATAATCTCGAACATAAGTTTATTTTTTATAAATAAAAAAAGATTACGTGGCTACGTCTTACTCTCCCAGGCGGTTGCCCACCAAGTAC
>JABLTN010041950.1_pt1 | contig 27489 bp, 24 predicted proteins | sample 7160141 | NCBI WGS metagenome assembly JABLTN01 (sample SAMN14651226, study PRJNA627086) | human gut metagenome | isolation source: feces | host: Homo sapiens | reverse complement strand
TTTTAAAATCATAAAAAGAGGCAACTCTTTTTTATGACTTTATACCTAGGATAATTTAATATATTTTACGTTATTTGTTAAATTAGATTATATTTTGACATGACAAAATAGGATATCCATAAATATCCCATATAATGTAAATATTTAAGCTATCGCTTTTGTATAAAAAGATACACCTAATCTATTTTGTTGAATTTTATGATGAAGTTTATTTAAATTATAAGCGAGAGCTAAAAGTAAAAACTCTACTTTTACATTTTTCTTACCTCTAGTTAAAAATCTCCTAAAGTTATGATTTTCTTTTATTACTCCAAATGCACCTTCAACTTGTATAGATCTATTCATTCTAGCTAAAATACCAAACTCACTTGTTATATTATCTTGTGATTGTTTTCTTTTTGTTATAAATACAGGAGATACTTGTATCCTTTTATTACCCTTTGCTTTTGTACATTTTGATTTAATAGGACAGTCATTACAATTTTCACATTCATATATTTTAGCTTTCGAAATATATCCAGATTTTGATTTTCTCGTAGTTGTAGCTATAAATTTTAATTCTTTATTATTAGCACAAATATAAGTATCAGTTATTTCGTTATAAATCATATTTTCTCTTTTACCAATATTATTCTTAAACTTTTTACTCTTTGTATTTTCATAATTTTGTGGTTTTATAAATGATTTTTGATTATTTTCTTCTAAATAAACATAATTTTCTTCACTTTCATAACCAGCATCAGCTATTATATTTTCATATTTAGCCGGAAGGCTTTCGCCTAATTTATCTAAAAACGGAATAAATGTAAGTTGATCTGATCTTTCACTAGAAATATCAACTCCAACTATATATTCACCCTCAACTCCTATCTGAATATTATATCCAGGTTTTAATTGAGCATTTTTCATGTGATCATCTTTCATATGCATAAATGTAGCATCTATATCTGTCTTAGAAAAACTATTTCTTCCATTAAAAATAGAATTATATAAATCATATTTAGACTGTCTTTCTAAGTATTTATTGGCTTCCTCTATTAATTTTTGAAGTTCTGTTTTTCTCTTGCCTTTGCCATAAACAAATTCTATATTTGATGATAATTTTATAGAGTTTAAAAATTCTAAAATTTCATTGAGTAATTTACATTTAAGTGTATTTTCAACAATTGAAAAGTTTTTATTGAATTTATCATTTATACTTTTAATAAATAATTTTATGGCTTCGCCTAATTTTATTTCATTTTTGCTTACTGTTTTTTTCCACACAAAAGTGTATTTATTGGCGTTAGCCTCAATTTTTGTACCATCTATAAATAGATTTTTTAATTCAAGTTCATTATTTTCATATAACTTTATAATAAATTGATTAAATAAATCATCAAGTATAATCTCTAATCTTCCCGTTCTAAATCTTACAATATTATTATGATCAGGAGCTTTAAAACCTTCTAATAGCCACATAAAATTTACATCTCTTTTACAGGCAAGTTCGATTTTTCTACTTGACCAAATATCATTCATGTATGCATAAATTAATATTTTGAATAGGATTTTAGGTGGAACTGCAGGATTTCTCCCATTTTGGGAGTACGCCTCGTATAATTTTTTATAATTTAATTCCTCCATCATTAGGCTTAGCAATCTCACTGAATCATCCTCTGGTATTAATACATCCAAATCTATAGGTAATTTTAATTGATAATTTTCTGAGATTTGGGAATAATTTTTATATAAAGTGAAGTTTTGAATACTTTAAGTGTACACAAAAGGGATGAACTTTATGTGAGTTCATCCCTTCCTTTTTGTGGAACTATCTTTTTATTTTGAGACAGCCACTTTATTTTACTTTTTATAAATATTTTATTAGTACTTACTAAAATTGTTTCTTACATTCAGTAAATTCATAAATATCCATCAATGCCTCACCAAATCTTTGATAATGCACTATTTCCCTTTCGCCTAAAAAACGTAATACATCTTTTAAATCACAATCATCAGTTAAATTTAGCAATTGGTAATAAGTTGCCAATGCTTTTTGTTCAGCAGCCATATCTTCATGCAAATTAGTTACAGCATCTCCAAAGGCATTAATATAAGATGTTGTAAAATTTACGCCATTAGCATCTACTGGTTGTAGTCCATGTCCAAAAGTTGCATAGTTTGGTCCAAATCCAGCAGCCTTAAGCTCTTCAGGAGTACATTTACGAGTTAATTGATATAAAATAGAAGATATTATTTCAACGTGAGCCATCTCTTCTGTACCTATGTCAGTTAAAAGTCCACGAGATTTTCCAGTTGGCATAGTATATCTTTGTTGAAGATATCTAATTGCAGCTGCAAGTTCTCCATTAGGTCCTCCTAGCTGAGCAAGTATAAGTTTAGCCATCCTTGGATCTGAATTTTTTATGTTAACGGGGTATTCCAATGTTTTTTGGTAAATCCACATATTAACTTGACCTCCTTTAAGTGTTAAAAAGTTAAATTAATCTTTATATTGTATAAATCTAATTATAGAATTCATTGTCCCATGGCCAAGGATTACATACCCATTGCCAAGGGCTTGAGCCTGGCACATAGCCAAAGTTAGTCAATGGTCCATATTCACATTCATAGGCTTCCTTAGTTTGCATAAATTTACGTAAGTATGTGTTATATGAATCTAGAGCATTTTCATCATGTGGGTTATTATCTAAATATAAATTTAATTCTATACAAGCAAATTGATACTCTAAAAGTCTATTTAAAAGTTCTTTTTTATTTGATTTCATGACTATTTTTTACACTCCTTTTTGGCCATAACCCTATTTTTAGGATTTTTATATAGCCATTCGTTGTAATTATTTGACTCTACTAAATCTAGTTCTGGGAATAAAGTTCCTCTTAGCAAAGCTATATCTAAATCATAGTATTTGTTATAAACTTGACGGTTTATATATGGTCTAGCTAATTCACAGCCAGAAATTTGTATGATGTCTTTATAGTTATCCATAATCATTCTCCTTAATTAAATTTTTTATATATTTACTAAAAAGTAGTATTTTAAGTTAAATTTTGGTAAACTTCTATTTGATATATAATATGTAGGGATTTTAGTATTTGTGATTTTATTTGATAAAAAACTGCATAAAACGACAATATGAAATTTTATTATAAAAGAAATCTATTAGAATACAAAAAGCAATAAATACAATATTTTTATTTAACTATATATATCTTAAATAAGCTTAAAACCAACAGTTGAAGTATAAATCTGTACATCATATTATTGTGTACAGAAATATGTTTTGGGTTAATATGAATGTAAGAGAAAATTCAAATTAGATGGATGTATCAAATTTTATTTTGAAACATCAGTGTTTATGCGGATGATACTATTGGCGTCATACATGTAACGTTGCGATTCTTTATATTTTTCACGTTTTTGAATTAGCCTAATGGCAAAAGAGAATAATAAAGGACGTGGGAAAATGAAAAAGAATGAAAAGAGATTATTAATTTTAGGAATTATGTTAGTGATAGCATTTACTATTTGGACATTATTAATAAAGACGGTAGATGTTGAGCCCCTTGGACAAAATGGAACTGATATAGGTTTTGCAACATTTAACTGTTGGTTTCATAAATTAACAGGTGTGCATATGACAATCTATACAATCACTGATTGGTTGGGACTTGTACCAATATTTATCTGTATCATATTCGGTGGAATTGGATTTGTTCAATTAATTAAGAGAAAAAGTCTTTTTAAAGTGGACTGTGATATTATATTATTGGGGATATATTACATTATAGTAATTGGGTATTATCTTATTTTTGAGATGATTCCTATCAATTATAGACCAATACTAATCGAAGGATTTATGGAAGCTTCGTACCCATCATCGACAACACTTCTTGTATTAAGTGCAATGCCAACACTTATTTATCAGGTTAATTATAGATTAAAAAACGATGCACTTAAAAAAATTATTAGTATTTCAGCAATTTTATTTTCTATATTTATGGTAATAGGAAGACTGGTTTCAGGAGTTGAGAAAAAATAGAGGATTTACGAAGGAAGAATTAGCACAGGTTTTATATGTGTCCAGAACTGCCATTTCAAAATGGGAATCAGGAAGGGGATATCTAAGTATTGACTCATTAAAGGAAATATCAAATTATTTTGGTGTAACAATTGATGACTTGCTATTTGGAATGGTAGATTTATTTTTCTTTATACTTATAGTTTTATCACTTTACCCAAAGCCAATTAATGGATATATTTTTTCGGTAAATCTTTTCTCACACACTGAAACAACATGGTTTAATCGCTGGATTTACTGGATTATGTTTATTATTCTTATCATGGTTGGAATAGTGAAAATTGTGCTAACACAATTTAAAATTGAAAAAGGATATAAAAATGTTTATATATAACATAGCAGGGTATATTTTTAGTATATAAAAAATCTATACAAAATACGCATTATAGGAGAGAGTAAGTATGTTAAATCAAAAAACAATAGAAATCGTAAAAAGTACAGTACCTGTGTTAAAAGAGCATGGACTAGAAATAACAAAAACTTTCTACAAAACAATGTTTACAAATAACCCAGAAGTAAAAGAAATGTTCAATATGGATAAACAAGAATCTGGAGAACAACCAAAAGCATTAGCAATGACAATATTAGCAGCAGCTCAAAATATAGATAATTTAGAAATATTATTACCAGCAGTAAAAAAAATAGGCAGCATTCATGTAAATTCTAATGTAAAAGCAGAACATTATCCAATAGTAGGTAAAAATTTACTATTAGCAATAAAAGAAGTACTAGGTGACGTGGCAACAGAAGAAGTATTAAATGCATGGGCAGAGGCTTATGAAGTAATAGCAAAAGTATTCATAGATGTAGAAAAAGATATATATATAGATAAAATATGTAGAGATAATCAAATACATCAAAGAATGTAACTTATTAAAAAAGCTCCTTAACGTTTTGATAATTTTATCATTACTAATAAAGGAGCTTTTATAATGTTTACTAAATTTAGTACTATAAAAATAAAATTATATATGAATATTGACTGTAAAAGAAATATATGATAACATGAGTTAATTGATAATGATTATCAATATATGTAGGAGGATTATATTAAAAATGAAATTAGGTAAGTTAAGTAAAAAAATATTAATAACAAGTGTAATACTAAGCAGTATAGCTCTTGTTGGATGTACTACAAATAATAGTACAAATAAAGAAAATAATAGCAGTGATAATCAAATTACTGTACAACATAAATTAGGAACTACAAAATTAAATAGCAAGCCTAAAAAAATAGCAGTACTTGAATTATCATTTTTAGATTCTCTTCATAATTTAGATATAGACCCAGTGGCTATAGCTGATGATGGAGAATCTAACAAAGTAACAGATGTTACAAATGGTGAAAAAATAGATTATGTATCAGTAGGTGATCGTAAAGAACCAAATTTAGAAGAATTAAGTTCAATGGATTTAGATTTAATAATAGCAGATACTAGTAGACATAGTGAAATATATGAAGATTTAAACAAAATAGCACCAACAATAGTATTAGATAGTATTGATTCTTCATATGATGAATACATAGAAAATTTTGAAACTATTGCAGAAATTGTTGGTAAAGAAGATGTAGCAAAAGCTAAAATAGAAGAAGCTGAAAAAGTATTATCAGATGTTAAAGATAAAGCAAAAGATAAAGTATCAGATGAAGAGGTATTAACTGTATCACCAAAGAACGATGAATATACAGCACATACTTCAAGTTCATTTGTAGGACAAGTTTTAGAAAAAGCTGGTTTTAAAAATGCAATTCAAAGTGATGATAGAGAAGCATCTTTATCTTTAGAACAATTAGTTGAAATAAATCCAGACATAATTGTTTATATGAGAGATGATATAGATACAACTATATATACACAGTGGAAAAATACTCAGTTATATAAATCATTAGATGCAGTTAAAAATAACAAAGTATATACAACTGTAGCAAGAGGTCCATGGACTCAATATAGAGGATTTATTTCTGTAAATACATTAACAAAAGAAATGTCAGGCTGGTTATTAAATAACTAGAAAATAAATAGACAACTAGAAGGTTATTCATATGGATAGTGTAAAAAAGAGTAAATTTATAGGATTTGCATTTGCAGGTATATTTGCAGTGGCAATGTTATTATTAATAGATATTTTAATTGGAATGAGCCATATAGGAATAAAAGAAATTATTGATTCTATTATAAATTATAGTGGTAGCAAGCAAGATTTAATAATAAGAACTGTTAGACTACCACGTGTATTACTTTGCATATTAATAGGAGCATCTATGGCTATTTCAGGATTAATTATGCAAAATTTAACTAGAAATCCCCTTGCATCACCGCAAATTTTAGGGATAAATTCAGGAGCAACATTATCGGTAGTTGTAATAATGGTATTTTTCCCTTTATTAGGATATAAGGCTAAAATATTAGGTGCATTTTTAGGGGCTGGAGTTATAGGATTATTTGTTCATGTAATTGGAACCGTTAAGAATTTATCTCCACTAAAAATAACACTAGTGGGTATAAGTATACAACTATTTTTAAGTTCTATAACAAAGTCTATAATGTTATTTAATGAAAGTAAAACATCTGATTTAGTATTTTGGATGATTGGAGGAGTCCATCATGCACAATTCATACATATAATGGCTATATTACCATGGTTTATTTTATCTATAATTTTAACGATATTAATATCTAATTCTATGGATACTTTAAAAATGGGAGATAGTGTAGCTATTAGCTTAGGTGAGAATGTTAAGTTAACAAAGACTGTGGCTACAATAGTGGTAATTTTATTATCAAGTTCATCTGTTGCAATAGCAGGCCCGATATCTTTTATTGGATTGATAACACCTCATATAATTAGTAAACTTGGAGGTCGAAACTTCAGACAAAACTTTATATTATGTGGAATATATGGTGCAAATTTACTTTTACTATCGGATATAATATCTAAGCTTTTAAAATATCCTTATGAGTCACCTGTAGGAACAGTAACATCATTTATAGGAGCAGTATTTTATATATTCCTAGCTAATAAAGAAATGAAAAGAGGTGGAGTAAGTGAAAAATAAAAATACATTGATATTTACAATAAGTATAGTAATGCTATTAGTAATATCTTTCATAAGTTTACTCTTTGGAAGTAAATCTTTAAATATAAGTAATGTATTTGATGCAATTTTTAATTACTCCAGTTCTAGATATTCTTTTATTGTGTTTGAATATAGAATTCCTAGATTACTAATAGCTATGATGGTGGGAATGAGTTTGGCTATAGCAGGAGCTATTTTTCAAGGTGTTCTTAGAAATCCTCTAGCTTCAACTGATGTTTTAGGAATAGGAAAAGGAGCAGGTTTTTTTGCATGTCTTGTCATAAGTCTTAACTTAAAAAGTAGTATATCTATAGCAGCTATGATTGGCGGACTTATGGTAGGTATTATTATTTATTTACTAACTAAAAAGACTAATTTTAAAAATACAAGTATAGTTATAATGGGTATAGCTATGAGTGCATTATTTGATGCAGGTATTCAATATTTGAATATAAGTAATTCAGCCAATGTGCAAACAATACTTCTTTGGTTAACAGGTAGTGTATGGGGAAGATATTGGGATGAGGTTCAAATATTAATTCCTTATGTAGCAATCTTTGTACCATTAGCTATAATTTTAGCTAATAAAATAGATATTTTATCTTTAGGTGATAAAGTAGCAATAAACTTAGGAGAAAATATACTTTTATTAAGAGTTGGTCTTTTATTAATAGGAATAATACTTACAGCTAGCAGCGTAAGTGTAAGTGGAACTATAGGTTTTGTGGGACTTATAGCGCCACATATAGCAAAAACTTTAGTAGGATATAAACACAGGTTAGTTATTCCACTAAGTGGACTTATAGGTGCAAATCTTTTAGTAATTTCAGATATTATAGGTAGAACTATAATATCTCCAATGGAAATACCAGTAGGAATAGTAACAGCTATTATAGGAGCACCATATTTCTTATATTTATTATTAAGAAAAAAAGCTAATTAGAAAGGTAGTGATAATAATGAGTTTAGATATAAAAGATTTAGTTTTAGGATATGAAGACAAAAAAATAGTTAACAATATAAATTTATCTATACCAAAAGGTAAAATTACTATCTTAATTGGTGCAAATGGTTGCGGTAAGTCAACGTTACTTAGTGGTATGAGTAGATTATTAACACCTAAAGAAGGAAGTGTATTATTAGATAATGTATCTATACATGAGTATAAACCAAAGGAATTAGCTAAAAGGCTGGCTATATTGCCACAAGGCCCAATAGCACCAGAAGGGATAACAGTAAAAGAACTTTGCTATTTTGGTAGAAATCCATATAAAAGCATATTTGGCACAAGGTCTCAAAAAGATGAAGAAATGGTTAATTGGGCAATTAGAGCAACTGGTCTTGAAGATTTTGAAAATAGACAGTTAGATTCTTTATCAGGGGGACAAAGGCAACGTGCGTGGATTGCCATGGCTTTAACTCAAGATACAGATGTTCTTTTGCTTGATGAGCCTACAACATATTTGGATTTGGCTCATCAAATAGAGATTTTAGAATTATTAAAGGATTTAAATAATAAAACTAAGAAAACAATAGTTATAGTTATACATGAGTTAAATCATGCGGCTAGATATGCTCATCATCTTGTTTGTATGAAAAAGGGAAATATATATTCTCAAGGAGAAGTAGAGGATGTATTTAATGAAGACATGTTAAGAGATGTTTTTGGAGTAGATAGTATAGTAATTTCTGATCCAATTACACAAAGACCTATGTGTATACCCAAATAATAAGAAACTACTAAGTTTGAATAAAGTGGCCCCCTTGTCAAGGACAAAAGAAAAAACACATGGCTAAGACGCCATCAAAAGCTGATTTCTAAATTGAATAGGAGTCAGCTTTTTTAAATTCCATTGTTATCTGAAATTATTATAATAATCTATATAGTCATCTACTAAAATCTGCAACTCTTCAAATGTATTACAATTTTTACAATCACTCTTATCTTTCATATGACCACAAAATGTAATTTAAATTCATTGGTATATGTAATTCCTTTTTCAGTTACGTTCTTAACATATTTATTTATAGATAATTCCTTAATTTCTTTACTTGAAGATATTTTTTACTTATAAAAAATCAACTCCTTTATAAATATTTTATATAAAAATAAATCTTATACAAGTAGACACGTTTTTTTATCGTGTCCACTGTATAGGATCCACTTTAGAAACTTAGTAATTTTTATTTTAAAGTTTCATAAATATTTCACATAAGCAAATTATAATATTTTTAGAAAATCAAACAGAGGAGGAAAACAATGAATGCATTTAAAAGATCAATTTTATATATAACAAGAAAGAAAAAGAAAAGTCTTATAATGTTATTTATATTATTTGGTATAGCAACAGCTGTTTTAAGTGGAATTTCTATCAAAAAAGCAGCAACAGTAGCAAGACAAGATTCAAATAAAGGTATGTCAAACATATTTGAACTTCAAACAAATCTCGCTACAAACTTTGATGGACTAATTCCAGAAAGCTTAGTTAATAAAATATCTAAAGTGGATGGAATAAAAAATTATGATGGTATAATTGGCGGTTCAGGAATGGACTTTAAGAACATAAGCAGTGTTGACCCTGCAAATAATATGATTCAATACAATGAAGAAGAATACAAACATCTTTTTTCAGTAGAAGGACATACATCAACACAATACGATACTAAATTTACAAGCAAATCACTAAGACTAGTAGAAGGAAGACACCTTGTAGCAACAGATAAAAATAAAGTATTGATACACAAGGCTTTAGCTGAAAAAAATAAATTAAAAGTTGGAGATAAAATAAAAGGAACAAAAAATACTGTAGATTACAGAGCAACTAGTGATTCACCAAATGAATATGACCTTGAAATTGTAGGTATCTTTGAAAGTGAAAACACAAAAAGAGAAGGAAGTCAGTTAGAAATTCCAGAAAATCTTATAATATCAGATATAAACACTTTAAAAACTTTATATGGATATTCAGATGGTCAAATTCAATATACAAGCGCTGTATATAACACTAGCAAAAATGTAGATGACGTAATTTCAAGTCTTAATAAAATTTCAGAAGACTGGAGTTTATATACAATATTAAAAAGTGAAGATACTTTTTTAGCATTATCAAAATCATTTGATGCTATGGAAAAAATTATAAATATAATTTTAATAGGTGCAATTGTAGTTGGTATAATAATACTTTCACTAGTTTTAGCATTTTGGATTCAAGGAAGAGTGCATGAAACAGGAATATTACTTTCTATAGGAGTTCCAAAGTTCAAAATTATTTCACAATATATCATAGAATTACTGCTTATAGCTACTATAGCTTTTGGAGCTTCTTTCTTCTCAAGCAAAGCAATCTCACAAAGTATGGGTAATGCAATAGTTAGCCAAGCCAGCAAACAAGCTATACAAGAAGTTCAACAAGGATTTGGGGGATTCTCTTTAGGAGCTGATGCAAATAGTTCTTTAGCAACTCAAACTGCAGATGAAATTGATGTAGATGTAGAATTGAAAGAAGTTGCATATGTTTATTTAATAGGAACAGCTATAATTATAACTTCAGTAATGATATCTTCAAGATCGATAATTAAATTAAAACCAAAAGAAATATTGTCAAAAATGAGCTAGGAGGAAGACAAATGTCAATTTTAGCATTAAATAAGGTTAACTATTCATATAAAAATGGAAAAAAAGTTTTAAATGATGTAAGTATAGAATTTGAAAAAGGAAAGTTTTACACTATTTTAGGAGTTTCAGGCTCAGGAAAAACAACCCTACTATCTTTATTAGCAGGTCTAGATGAACCTAGTAGCGGACAAATATTATATAATAATGAAGATATAAAAGCAAAGGGATATGAAAATCATAGAAAAAATAATATTTCATTGATTTTCCAAAACTATAATTTAATTGATTATATGACACCTTTAGAAAATATAAGAATCGTTAATTCAAAGGCTGATAAAAGAATATTGAATGACTTGGGATTAAAGGATGATGAAATTAATAGAAATGTATTAAAATTATCAGGTGGGCAACAACAAAGAGTTGCAATTGCAAGGACTCTTGCAGCAAATTCACCAGTAATACTAGCAGATGAGCCAACGGGAAATTTAGATAGCGATACAGAAGATGAGATTATAGAAATACTAAAAAAGAATGCTCATCAACAGGGAAAATGTGTAATTGTTGTCACTCATAGCAAGGAATTAGCAAAAAAATCAGATGTCATACTTGAATTAAAAGATAAGAAATTGACATACTAAAAAAAGAGATTAGGTTTTGCCTAATCTCTTTTTTTAGATTTTAAAATACATTCTTAATATTCCTAATATAAGAAGGTGAACAGGATAAAACCAATAATTTATAATTTTATTTTGATTACCACGTTTTCCGTTATATGTAAGAACAAGACCAAACCCTAGTATAGACCAAAGTGTTTTAATTAAAGTAAGGTATCCAAGAGCACAACCTATAACAAGATTATTATAGAAAATATAAAATAAGTAGACGATTATTATTGAGTAATGCTCGTAGTCTAATCCAAATTGCATAGATATAAATGATGAAATAAGAATTAATACTACTGATGAGAAATACCATAAAATACTAGGTTTATTTTTTAATTTACTTTTTAGTATGTCTATAATCCATATTGTTATAAGAGATAATGCTAAAGTAAATAAAACATTGTTTGCTCTTGTATTAAAAAATGTGCGGGAGAAAAACATATCAAATGGTATTTCTGATATAACTGCAAATATTAATAAGTTTGCAAGATATTTTTTTCGACTTTTTGTTTTGAAAAATCCTTCAACAATGAAAAATGCGAATAAAGGAAATGCAATTCTTCCAATAACATCAAAAAAATCACTTATTTCTAAAAGTAATCCTCCATCTAAAATAGGATATATTAAAGCTTTGTTTACATGGTCAATTAACATAGATAAGAAGGCGATATATTTTAATTGTGCACCAGATAGCAATTTTATATTATCTAGTCCCTTCTTTTCAAGTTTTATTGTTTTTATCATAAATTTAATCCTTTCTAAATCTTTTGTTTTTTACAGTATAATATACACAAATACTCATATCAATAATTTTTTATTAGGAAAAAAATGGTTAAAAATATTGTGTTTAATTATAGCTAATATCTACTAAATTTATGGTGAAATTTAGAATATAAAGAATACGTTATAGATTAAAAAATAAATTTATCAAAAAATGTATAATTTAATTGCTAAAAAATGATATAAATGGTAGAATAATGTATAAATTAAATAGGTAAACCTAGGGAAATCTAGGGACACAAAGCTATAGGGACTAAGGTTATTAACTATGTCAGCCAGTTGCCAAAGGGTACATTACAATACTTTTTGTTTTAAACTTAGTATTAATGTCAAGTGTATACTTTTACACGAAACATTAAATTATTAGGCTAGATTTAAGTTACTCTTTTTGAGTAACTTTTTTTATTAATGTACTTCTGAGGAGATTATAAATCATTCGGGAGGAGAAAAATGCATAAAAAAAGAATAGCAGCCTTAACATTGGCAGCAATAATTTTTAACTTTTCATCAAACACTGTAGGAGTTTTGGCTCATGAAGTAGAACAAATTAAGCCGAAACAAGGTATATCAAGTAAAAAGGATGTACAATCAAATCAAGCTAAAGTTAGTAAATTTGATTTACTTAACAACAAAAATTTAGAAAAATACAATAAAGTTTTTAAATTAGACAAATCTAAAATAATCGCAATAAACAACAATGGTGGTAATTATCCAGCATCAGAGCTATATAAAGCTATTGATAATAATTTTAGCACTCATTGGGAAACAGGAAGATACAATAGAGAAGACTTTGAAAATGAAGTGACACTTACATTAGATGAGGTTACAAGTTTAGATAGAATAGTATATGGAGCAAGACAAGATGGAGCAAAAGGTAAAGGTTTTGCTGAGAAATTTGAAATATATGCTTCACTAACAGATGACCAAGATGACTTTACTTTAGTAAGCCAAGGTGGATACTCAGGTTCTACTGGAGATATCGTAGAAATAAAATTTGAAGAAACTAAATTTAAAAGAATAAAATTTAAATTTAAAAAAGCTAATCAAAATTGGGCATCAGCTTCAGAATTTATGCTTTATAAAAAAGATACACTATCTGAAACTATAAATGATTTATTTACAGATGGTACTATGACTAAATTAAAAGATAAATACAACAGTATAGATGTAATAGATAAATTGGAAGATGAAGTAAATAAACATCCACTAAAAGATGATTTAGAATACGCAATAAATCTAGCAAAAGAGATATTACAAGGAGACAAAGATTATTCAGATAGAACTTTTACGTTGACACAATATGGAGATACTCATGCAAAAGCAAGAAATACATTAGGAATGTCTAGATTTGGAACAGATTTACAATCTACTGGTATAGTAGCGAAACCAGGAGAAGTATTCAAAATTTATGTTGAGGCTCAAGAAGGTGCACCCCTTCCTAAAATAGCATTTACCCAACAAGAAGGACATTATAATAATTGGAAAAGAGAGTATCAATTAAAAAGAGGGCTTAATGTTATAACAGTTCCTGAAATTTATAATAATTCATGGACAAACAAACCTGTAAAAGGTGGTGCTGTTTATTTAATAAATAAATACACATCAAGTGAGCAAGGAAAAGCTCCAATAGTTCGTATTGAAGGTGGAGAAGAATTTCCTTTATTTAATGTAGGAGATGATAAAGAAGCTTTTTTAGAAAAACTAAAAGCTTATAAAGTAAAATTAGAAAAAGACCCTGAAAATACAGTTGATATATATGAATTTAATACAAAAAGATTTATGTATACAGGAACAACAAAAGCTGCATATCAAGTATATGTAAATGAAGGTGTTGATGTTGATGAAAGTGTTGATGTTTGGAATAAACAAATACAAGATGCTTTTGATTTTGCTGGATTAAAAGATGATAAAAGTGATCCGACAAATGATTCTACAAATGTTAGAACAACAGTAAGATTAATGCAACCATATGGAGCTGCATATGCTGCGGGAGACCATGTTGGTATTCAAAGACATATCCAGGAAATAGCATTAAGAACAGACCAAGATAGTATTAATAGTATACTTTGGGGGATGATTCACGAAGTTGGTCACCAAATGGATATATCATCTAGAGAACTTGGTGAAATAACAAATAACATGTTTTCAAATAATGCATATATGAAAAATAATGCAGGTGATAGAGTTCCATATAATGAGTTATACAATTTATTAGCTCCAGATGATTCATCACAAAATTTTGATGATATTAGTTATAGCCAAAGATTAGGGATGTTTTGGCAACTACAATTAAAGAAAGATACATATTGGCCAGAACTAGAATCGCTTTATAGAAAAAGAAAGCCAAGTGTTAGAAATGAGCAGGAAAAAAGAGATACAATAGCATTGTATTCATCAGAAATTTTAAATATGGATTTAACTAAATATTTTGAAAAATACGGATTTAAAATATCTGATAGTTGCAAAGAAAAATTAAAACAATTCTCTAATGATTGTGAAAAAATCTGGTACTTAAATGGAAATGCATTAAGTTATAAAGGGAATGGATTTGAAAATAAAAATACAGGTTTAGATGTTTCTTTATCAAAAACTGATGCAGGTATAAGGCTTAATATGGATATAAACCAAGATATGAAAAATGACTTACTTGGATTTGAAATTATCAAAAATGGAAAAGTAATTGCATTTACTACATCAGGTACTTATACAGATACTAAAGCTAAAGACACAAATGAAAACATCGAATATGAAGTTGTTCCATATGCATTAAACTTATCAACGGGAGATAAAGTTCAGCTAAACTCATTAAAACCAAGTATAAGTGTTCAACAAAAGAAATTGACATTGAAATTAAATGAAAAATTTGATGCTAAAAGTTATGCAAAAGCATTTACAAATGAAGGCGAAGATATAACAGAGTCATTAAAAGTTGAGAGCAATGTTGATACTACGAGAGGTGGAAATTACGAAGTAAAATATATAATAACTGAAAACAATACAAATATAGAAAAAATAATGAAAGTTGAAGTGGTAAGTGATTACGATTATTTATCAGATTTTGAATGGAAATCAGCTACAACTTCATGGGGAACACCAAGAAGAAATTCTAATATACAAGGTAGAATAAATTCAACAACTAAAAAATTTGAAAAAGGTTTTGGAATTCATGCAAATGGAAAAATAACTTATGATTTATCTGATAAAGAATATGATAAATTTGAGGCGTTAGTAGGTATTGATTCTTCAGCTATACAACCAAATAATAATTCAAGTGTAACATTTAAGATAATAGCAGATGGAAAAACATTAGCAACTACAAATGTTATAGGATATTATGATAATTTAGCTTATATAAGTGTACCAATATCGGGTGTTAAAGAATTAATAATAGAAGCAAATGATGGTGGAAATGGAAATACAGCAGACCACTGTATAATAGTTAATCCTAAATTAACTACAAACAATGGTAAACCAAAGATAACTGCAAATGAAAAGTTCTTAAAACTTGGTGACACATTAGATGAGATGAAAGATATTAAAGCATATGACCAAGAAGATGGAGATTTAACAAAAAATATTACAATTGAATCAAACAACTTTGTTCCAAATAAAATTGGTAGATATGAAATTGTATACAAAGTAAAAGATTCAAATGATAATGTTGAAATACAAAAAGGATATGTAACAGTATCGGAAGATTATGTAGTTAAAAAATCTAAATTTGGTAAATTTAATAATTTATCATCGTATAATGATGAATTTAAATTACCTATAGCATCTGTAACAAATAACGCAGGTCATTATGGAAATAGTAAAATAACTAATGCAATAGATGGAAATATAAATACTCATTGGGAAACTGGTAATCAAAATAGCGACACATTTAAAAATGAAGTTATATTTGACTTGGGAGAAGTTCAAGAAATAAGTAAAATGGCATATGGTGCAAGAAGAGATGCGTATAATAAAGGTTTTGCAACAAAATTTGAAATATATGTATCTGAAAATGAATCAGGGGATGATTTTTATTTAGCAGGAAGTGGATCATATTCTGGATCACCTAATGACATTGTACAGTTCGACATGAGCAAAGTAAGTGCAAGAAGAGTAAAACTTAAATTTGTAGAAGCTCGTGAAAATTGGGCAAGTTTAAGTGAAGTATCATTCTATAAAGAAGATAAACTAGCTGATAAAATGTCAACTTTATTCAAAGATGAAAATAAAACAGATGTATCAGAAAATTACAATACTTTAGAAAAGGTAGAAGAATTAAGAAAAGAAGTTGAAAATCATCCAGCATATGAATTATTTAAAGTTGAATTAGATAATGCTGAAAAGATAATAAAAGCAAAATACCCAACTATAAAAGTTGAAGATGTAACATATGTTAAGAGAAAAAGTGATTTTAACTTAAAAGATGGCGTTACAGCTAATGACCAAGAAGATGGTAATATAACATCAAAAGTTACTATATTAGATGATGGTGGTTTCTCTTCAGATAAAGTAGGTGAATACACTGTAGTATATAAAGTAATTGATAAAGATTTAAATTCAGTTACAAAAGAAAGAAAAATAATAGTTTATGGAAAAAGTGAATATTTATCAGATATGAACTGGATATCAGCACAATCAGGATGGAGAAGTGTTATAAAAGATAAAGCAGTTGGTACAAATGATAAGATAAAACTTAATATTGATGGAAGTGTTAAAACTTTTGATAAAGGTTTTGGTGCAGCAACAAATGCAGAAATAGTATATGACTTAGAAGGTCAATATGATTATTTCACTACATATGTGGGAACTGATAAAAACTTTGATATGGATAGCACAACTATAAAATTTAGAATTCTTGCTGATGGAAAAGAAGTATATAAATCAGATGTGATTAGAAAAGATACACCAGCAGAATTTGTTAGTTTAGATATTAAGGGAGTTAAAAGACTTGTCTTAATAGCAGATGATGTGGATGGAAATTTAGTAGGTGATTTTGCATCTTGGGCTGATACTAAATTATATCAAAATTATTCAAAACCTGTAATAAAGGGTGATGATGTAATAGTATTTAATACAAAAGAAAAAGTTGACTTACTTCAAGGTATAGTTGCAACAGATTATGAAGATGGAGATATAACTTCAAAAGTTAAAGTAAATACGGATTATAGTTATGGCAAATTTGGTGTATTTGATGTTGTATATTCTGTAACAGATAGTGATAATTTAACAACTAAGTTCACTAGAAAAGTAGCAATTACAGAAGAAGAAACTTATATATCTGACTTAAAGTGGAAATCTGCAACTATAGGTTCGGGAGCCATAGGTATAGATAAATCAGTAAGACAACAAGCAATAAAGATTTTAAATGAAGATGGTTATTATGAAACTTTCACAAAAGGTATAGGAACTCATGCTTATTCAGAAATAGTTTATAATTCAAGTGGATATGATATATTTGATACTTGGGTTGGTATGGACCAATATGTATCAGAAAGAGATGATGCAAGTGTTCAATTTAAAATATTTGTTGATGGAAAATTAAAAGCTCAAACAGGTGTTATGAAAGCTAATACACCAAAAGAACGTTTAGTAGTAGATGTTAGAAATTCTAGTGAAATAAAATTAGTAGTAGATGTGGCAACTAACGGAAATAATTGGGACCATGCCAATTGGGCAGATGCAAGATTTAGAAATGTGCCACAATTTAGTACAGTTCAATTGGAAAAAGCTCTAAAAGAAGCAAAAAAATTAGATTTAAATAATTACACTGAACAATCTATAGAAGTTTTAGAAAATGCCATAAAATTTGGTGAAGATGCTTTAAATTCAACTAATCAAGAAGTAATAGATAGTGCAGTTGAAAGTTTAAACTCTGCTATAGATTCACTAGTAGAATTAAACTTAAATAAAGTAGTAAATATAAAAGATGAATATTTAAAACAAAGTATACAAAAAGAGCTTAATACATCAGGTGAAATAACAATTGGTCAAATGAGACAACTTGTTTCACTAAAAGTATCAAATGCTGAAAGTTTAGAAGGATTACAATATGCTATAAACTTAGAATCTTTAGATATATCATATAATGAAATAAGGGATTTATCACCACTAAAAAATCTTAAAAAATTAACTGATTTAAAGGCAAATCCTCTAGGAGGCTTAATTTCTGGGCGTGTTTATGCTGAAGATAATAAAGCAAAAGTAAGTTTAGATGTTATAAATAGAAATGGTGAAAAATTACTGCCAACATCTGTAGTAGTAAAACATAATAAAACCCATGAATACACTACTTTAGATATAAATGATTGTATGGACAAAAATGGAGTAGTAACAATAGATACAACAGGTTTTGATTCATATATATATACAATTTATTTAGTATATGAAGATAAGGTTGACAACTATACGTCACAATTTATGTTTATGCTTGATAATATATAATATTTATATAAAAGGGCTATCGCAATTGGTGATTAGCCCTTTTGATTAAAACTAATTAGGAGAAGGGTATGTTTAAGAAAAAAATAGCATTATTAAGTTTAGTATCAATTATTTCAAATTTTTCATTGTTTACAACAAATGTTTTAGCATATGAAATAAAAGAAAATTCAAAAAAAATTGCATCAACTGAAGTAATTAAAAAAGATAGTTCGAAAAATAAAAAAACAAGTAAAGCTAAAAAAGTTATTACTGTAGCTCAAAATGGAAATACCCATGCAAAGGCAAGAGATAATTTAAAAATGACTTATTTTGGTACAGATTATCAATCTACAGGAATAGTTGCAAAGCCAGGAGAAGAATTTGTTGTGTATGTGCAAGCTGAGGAAAATGTACCACTACCAACAATTGCATTTAGTCAACATGAAGGATTTTATTCAAATTGGGTGAGATGGTATCAATTAAAGCCAGGTAAAAATGTTATAACAGTACCAGAAATTTATAGCAACTCATGGGAAAAGAAAACAGCAAAAGGTGGAGCTGTATATCTGCTAAATAGATATACAAAAGAAGAACAAGGCAAAGCTCCAGTTGTAACTATTGAAGGTGGAGAAACTTTTCCTTTATATAATGAAGGTGACGATAAAGAACAATTCTTAAAAGAATTAAAAGAATATAAGAAAAAATTAGATGAAGACCCAGAAAATACAGTAGATTTATTTGAGTTTAATACAAATAGAATACTTTACACAGGAACAACATCATCAGCATATAAAGTATATGTAGAAGAAGGGGTGGATATAGAGAAAAGTACAAATAATTTAAATAGCCAAATTCAAGAAGCTTTTGATTTTTCGGGATTAAAAGATGATATATCAGACCCATCAAATGACTCTACAAATATAAAAACAACAATAAGACTTATGCAACCATATGGATTAGCATATGCTTATGTTGATCATGTGGGTATACAAAGAGATTATGAAACATCGATGCTTAAAACAGATAAATCAAGTCTTGGGTCTGTACTATGGGCGACTGTTCATGAAGTTGGTCACCAAATGGACATAGATGCTAGAGCATGGCCAGAGATAACAAATAATATGTGGGCAAACAATGCTCATATAAAACAAGGTTTTGATGATAGAGTTAATTATACTTACATATATAAATATTTAGCTCCAGAAAAATCTCTAAGAGGATTTGAAGAAATGGACTACTTCCAAAAGTTAGGGATGTTTTGGCAATTACAATTAAAAAAAGATACTTATTGGGCTGAATTAGAATCTTTATATAGAAAAAGAAAACCTAGTCCAAATAATTATCAACAGAAAAAAGATATACTTGCAACTTATTCTTCAGAAGTATTAAATATTAATTTAACTTATTACTTTGAAAAATACGGATTTGATTTATCAGATGAATGTAAAGAAAAATTAAAAAAATATCCAACATCAAATGAAAAATTATGGTATTTAAATAGTAGTGTAATGAATTATGAAGGGCAAGGATTTGATAACGTAGATACAAACTTAGATGTAACATTATCAAAATCAAAATCTAATATAAAGCTAACTATGAATATAAATAAATCTATTAAAAATGATTTACTTGGTTATGAAATAATAAAAGATGGAAAAGTAATTGGGTTTACAACAGAAAGCTCTTATACAGATAATGAAGCAAATGATAATAGTAAATATGAAGTAGTTCCTTATGCAAAAAATTTAACAACGGGAAGAAATGTTGAAATAAGTTCATCAACACCAAATATAAGTTTACAACAAGAAAAAGTAACTTTAAAAATTGGAGAAGATTTTAATGCCAAAGATTATGTAAAAGGCTTTACTTATTTTGGTGATGATATTACTTCAAAAATAGAAGTTGATAGTAATGTAAATACTAACGAATGTGGAACTTATACAGTAAAATATACATTAACTAATGAAAATACTACTAAACAAAAAAGTATGGAAGTTGAAGTGGTAAGTGATTATGACTACTTATCAGATCTTTCATGGGAAAGTATAAAAACAGATTGGGGAACTCCAAGAAAAAACGGAAATATTCAAGGTATGACTCATGGGCAAGTCACTAAGTTTAAAAAGGGTATAGGAATACATGCTAATGGAAAAATAACGTATGACTTATCTGACAAAGATTATGATAAATTTGAGGCTTTAGTTGGTATAGATACATCTATAGGTCAAAATGAACATTCAAGTTTAAAATTTAAAATATTAGCAGATGGAAAAACTATCGCATCTACAAATATGATGAATTATGAAGATAATTTAGCTTATATAAATGTGGATGTAGCTGGAGTTAAAGAATTAGTAATTGAAGTTAATGATGGTGGCAATGGAAATACATGTGATCACAGTATAATAGTTAATCCTAAGTTAACAACAAATAATGGTAAGCCTAAATTTAAAGGTGATGATAAAATAGCATTTAATATAAATGACAAAATAGACTTACTTAAAGGAATAAGTGTAACAGATGCTGAAGATGGTGACTTAACCTCAAATATAAAAATGGAAACAGATTATATTGAAGGAAGTACAGGAATATTTAATGTAAATTGCTCTGTAATAGATAAAGATAAAAATAAATCAACATTTACAAGAACAGTAGTAGTTTCTGAAAAAGAGACATATTTATCTGACTTAAACTGGGAATACGGAACGATTGGTTCAGGATATATAGGAAAAGATAAATCTGTAAGAGAAGAAACTATACAACTTTTAAATGAAAATGGAACATATGAAAAATTTAAAAAAGGTATAGGAACTCATGCTTATTCAGAAATAGTTTATGACTCAAGCGGATATGATGTATTTGATACTTGGGTTGGACTTGATAAATTTGTATCAAATCAAAATGCATCGAGTGTTATATTTAAAGTTTATGTAGATGGCGAACTTAAAGCACAAACAGATGTGATGAAATCAAATTCACCAAAAGAACGCTTAATAGTAGATGTTAGAAATTCTAAGAAAGTAAAATTGGTAGTGGAAGAAGCTGACAACGGAGATACTTGGGACCATGCTGATTGGGCAGATGCTAAATTTAGAACATTTTCAAAATTTGATTCAACAGAATTAGAAAATACTTTAGTTGAAATAAAAGATAAAAATCTTAAACTAAGTATACAGCAAGAACTTGGTTTACCAGGAGAGATAAGATTAGGAGATATGAAAGATCTTGTTTCATTAAGTGTTAAAAATGTTAAAAGTTTAGACGGACTACAATATGCTATTAATTTGAAGTCATTAAATATAGAAAATAATGAAATTAAAGATTTATCACCATTAAAGAACCTAAAGAAACTTACAAATTTAAAAGCCAATCCTCAAATGATATACGAAGATTTGGTCTTAGCAAAAGATAAAAATGTATCTGTTGATTATAACATCTTAAATAGAAACGGAGACAAATTAACTCCAACATCTATATCTATAAAGGATAACAGAACTTGGGAATATACAAATTTAAATGTTAAAGACTGTATAGATGAAGATGGAAAAATATCATTTAGTACAGAAAACTTTTACTCAGGAATACATACTGTTTATCTTACATATGAAGATAAAGTTGATAACTATACAACAAATATTACATTTATAGTTGATACTAGAGAAAGATAATTGAAGTAAAGATTTTATTTAAAAACATAGAGAACAATTCTTTTATAGGAATTTGTATAACTCTATGTTTTTTATTATAAACAAAATAAATTTCATTTTATAAAGATAGATATTTAATTTCATATGGGTTTCATATTAAAATATTAGTATTTTTATAGATAAAATATTGATATTAAGGAGATTGATTATGAAAAGGAGTAAATTAGTAAAAAAATTAACTGTAGTAGCACTAACAATGGTGGCAATAGCTTCATTAGCAGTAGGATGTACAAGTTCAAAGGAAGGGAGTACAAATACAGCAAACTCGAATAGTAAGTTATTTAAAGAAATGAAAACAGAAGACATTAATGGAAATAAGGTAGATAGTTCTATATTCTCAAAATATAAACTTACAGTAGTTAATGTATGGAATACAGGTTGTACTCCATGTGTTGGCGAAATACCAACTTTAGACAAGCTAAATAAAGAATATGAGAAAAAAGGTGTTTCAATAAAAGGTCTATTATTAGAATCAGGAGTTGGATTAAATGATGAAGAGAAAAAAACAGTTGAAGATATATTAAAGAAAGCAAAATCAACTTATCAACAACTGACTGTATCAGAAGATATGTTACAAGATAAAACTTTAATTTTACAATCTTTCCCTACAACATTCTTTGTAGATAAAGATGGAAATATAGTTGATAGCATAGAAGGCTCTAATGATTATGATGGATGGAAGGCAAAAATAGATGAAGTTTTAGAAAAGGTGATGACTAATGAATAAATTTATGAAAAACAAAGTTGGAATAACTTTAATGGCTATAGGGCTATTATCTATGTCTGTTGGAGTTTTCAGACAAGAACATAAAACTGTAGCTAAAAAGTCTAATATTATATGTCTTGAATGCATTGGAATTGGTTAGGTGATTTATATGGATTTAGTAAAAAAGATAAAATCTAACTTAAGATTGACTGTTCAAATTGTATTTACAGCCTTAACTAATGGATATTTTTTAGGCTTTGCAAAGGGAAAGATATATCAAGGGGATAGTAAGCAACTATGTGTACCTGGGCTGAATTGTTATTCATGCCCAGGAGCTGTAGGTTCTTGTCCGATAGGATCTTTACAAGCTGTATTAGGAAGTAGAAATTTTAAATTTTCATTTTATATAATTGGTTTTCTTATGATGATTGGTGCTTTTATAGGAAGATTTGTATGTGGGTGGTTATGTCCGTTTGGATTAGTACAAGACTTACTTTATAAAATTCCTGGAATTAAAAAAATCAAAAAAGTGATTTTTGACAAGCAATTGAGATATCTTAAATATATTATATTAGTAGTATTTGTAATTATAATGCCATTAACGTTAACTAATTATGCAGGAGATGGAAATCCATGGTTTTGTAAATTAATATGTCCTTCTGGAACATTTTTTGCGGGTATTCCTCTTGTATCAATGAATAGTTCACTTAGAAGAATAATAGGTCCATTATTTACTTGGAAAGTATTTATATTAGTTTCAACTGTTATTTTATCAATAAAAATATACAGGCCATTTTGTAAATATTTATGTCCTTTAGGTGGTATATATGGATTATTCAATAATTACTCACTTTATAAATATGAAGTGGACTATGACAAATGCACAAAATGTGGTTTATGTGAGAAAAAGTGCGATATGAATGTGGCTGCATATAAAACACCCAATAGTGCTGAATGTATAAGATGTGGAAAATGTATAGAAGTATGTCCTAAAAAAGCTATAAGTACTACATTTTCTAAATCACAAAAACCTAATTGTAATTCAAATTGTAAATTAAATTGTTCTGGATGCAAATAAAAATATTTAATATAATTGATAAATTATAGTATACTAAGAAAAAATATAAAAATAAAGAGGTCGGTAAAAGTGAGTATAAATATATTAATTATAGAAGATGAAGTAGATATAAGAGAAGGCATAAGTGAGTATTTATCAGAAGTTGGGTATGAAGTTAAGGTAGCATCTGATGGACAAGAAGGGATTGATTTATTTAGGCAAAATAAATTTGATTTAGTGTTATTAGATATAATGCTTCCAAAAATAAATGGTTTTGGAGTCTTAAGTCAAATAAGAGAAACTAGTAATGTACCTGTAATTATGTTAACTGCAATGAATGATGATTATAGTCAGATTATGAGTTTTAATGAAAAAGCTGATGATTACATAACTAAACCTTTTTCTGTAGTAATACTTCACAAAAGAATAGAAGCATTATTGAGAAGAATTCAAGGTAAAGAAAATACAAATAAATGGCTTTATAAAGATGTAGAGGTAGATTTTTTAGGATTTTCAGCAAAAAAACAAGGAAAAACTGTTGATCTGAAACCTAAGGAAATTAAATTATTAGAATTGTTGCTAAAATATAAAAATCAAGTACTAACTAGAAGTCAAATGCTAGATAATTTATGGGATGTTGAGGAAACCCCACTTGATCGGGTGATTGATGTATATATTAAAAATATTAGAAAAAAATTAGGTATAGACTGTATTATAACTGTAAAAGGTATCGGCTATAAGTTTGAGGAAAAGCTATGAAGAAGCTAAAGTTATTTCAAAAAACTTATTTATTTACTATGGCATTGATGGGAGTAATGATTATTATCTCCCATACTTTGTTATACATGCTTTTACCTACTTTTTACATTAATAAAAAACAACAAGATTTAAGCGACATTAGTACTCAATTAATACAACAATTAGAGTCAAATAATAAAGATATGAGCAGTAAAATAGCCAAAGATTTTTCTAATAAATATGGCATTAATATAGCTTTGAATATAAAAAATAAAAATTATGTATTTGAAGGAATTAAGCAATATGATATTTATATAAAACCAGAATCCTTAGACAGTGAATCACTAATAATCAATAACAATGTTGAATTTAAAGATAGTGAAAATTCTTCTGAATCAATAGAAAATAAAGAAGGTTATTTTAAAGTTAAAAATTCTTCTTTATTCTATAAAAAAAATATTAAGACTTTAGATGGAACAAGTGGTTCAGTAAAAATTGTGATGGATTTACAATCTTTTAAAGAAGCTAGAAGTGTTGTGTTCATGCTACTACCATATTCTATAGGCATAAGTTTAATTATTTCTCTTTTTGCATCGTATATATATGCAAAAAAAATTACGAAGCCAATAAAAGAAATATGTAATGTGACAAAAGATATGAAAATTTTAAAAGAAGATGCTTACTGTGACATAAATACGGGAGATGAAATAGAACTTTTATCTCATAATATAAATAGTTTATATAATACACTATTAGATACAATTGATTCTTTAAAAACAGAAATTGAAAATGTAAGTAAATCAGAAAAAAGTAAGGTTGATTTTTTAAGAAGTGCATCTCATGAACTAAAAACTCCTCTTATGAGTATTCATATAATGTTGGAAAATATGATTTTAAATATAGGGAAGTATAAAAATCATGATATATATTTGCCTAAATGTAAAGAGTCTGTACTTGATCTTAGCAATATGGTACAAGAAATACTTGATACATCTAGATTGAACACATGGAATAATAATAAAGAATATGAAGTTGTAAATTTAAAAAATTTATTAGAAAATATGATTGAACCTTATAAAATTATAGCGAAATCAAAACATATTAATATGAATATAGATTACTCTAACTCGTTAATTATAAATACTGATAAAATTTTATTAAATAAGGTTTTATCAAATATTATATCAAATGCAGTAAATTACACAGATGAGGGTAAATATATAAATATATATTTTGAAAATAATTCATTAATTATAGAAAATGAATGTGAGCCGATTTCAAAAAATCACTTAGAACACATATTTGATGCTTTTTATAGAGCTGAATTTGATAGAAATAAAAATAGTGGTGGAAATGGATTAGGTCTTTATATTGTCAAACAGATATTAAATTCATTAGATATAAATTATTCATTTGATTCTATGGAAAATGGTATGAAATTTAAAATAACTTTTAAGAATGAGGAGCTTATATAAAGTTATGAAAATCTCAAATTATGGAATATATATATTATATAATAAAACTATTTAATTCGACATATAACTATAAAAAACGACGAAAAATAATAAAAAATAGTACAAAAAATAATAAAATATGTTATACTTACATAGAAATTAATATTCTATAGGAGAGATATATAAAGAATGAAAAAAATATTTGCATTACTATCAGCAGTAGTATTATCTATGGCTCTTATGGTTGGATGTGGATCTAGTAAATCTGATGATGAACTAGTAGTATACTTCGTACCATCAAGAGACTCTAAAGAAATACAATCTGCTACACAACCTTTAGCAGACATGTTAAAAGAAGAATTAGCTAAAGAAGGATTTGAATTCAACAAAATAAGAGTTGAAGTTGGTACAAGTTTTGAAGCTGTTGGTGAAGCTTTAGAATCAGGAACTGCACACGTTGGATTTATACCAGGTGGAACTTATGTATTATATGAAAATGGAGCAGATGTTGCATTAACTGCTACTCGTTTAGGACTTAATCATGATTCTGATAACCCAGCAGATTGGAACAAAGCTCCAACAGAAAATACAGATAAACAAGTTGCATACTACCGTTCATTAGTAATAGCTGGTCCATCAGACCAATTTTCATAAGCTCTTCTATCATCTCCATATCGCTTTAAATTTTCTTTAAATCTTCCTTTATCAGAAGTACCCCTACAACACCTATTATATGAATGAAAACCATCAAGTCTGTCAGGAGGATTACCCATAGCTCCAGGCCCTAATAATTTTCTAGAGCGCCCAACGGTTAAAATATAGTTAGTATAGTCTTTTATATTAGTCTTAACATCTTTAGGTATTTTAAATAATTGAATTATATAATGTTAATTTAAGTAACAATGTAATTAAAAATATACTATAAATATATATAAGAATATTAATTGTTATTTGGATAAGGAGTAGCTAATCCTTTTGATTCTAAAAACCTTAAATCTGAATCAAGTACAAATTCAATTGTTTCTCTAGATATAATTATCCCTTCTTTTTTACATTCATTAAGTATAAAGTCTACTTCTTCTTCAAAATTAACAGATGGTTGTTCATTATACATGTCTATAATCTCCTTTAAATTGAATAAATTTATAATAAAAGTATATCAAATATTTTAATATAAATACATATTATGTAAAT
>JABLTN010018188.1_pt1 | contig 27652 bp, 38 predicted proteins | sample 7160141 | NCBI WGS metagenome assembly JABLTN01 (sample SAMN14651226, study PRJNA627086) | human gut metagenome | isolation source: feces | host: Homo sapiens | reverse complement strand
GAAAAATAAATTAATTAAATTTTTGTAAGGACTTATTTTTCTTTTAGAACCTTTTGGTTGGCTAACAAAAGTTGCTTCCTTCGCTGAAGCGTGGCGTCAGCCACTTTTGTATTGGGAAGCATTATTGCTGCTGCAAAGTAAACATTTAATGATAATTAAGGAGAGATAGAAGATGAAATTATTAGAGCTATTAAATGGTGTGGATTATAAGGTTTTACAAGGAAGCGATGAAAAGGAAATTAATAAAATACAGTATGACAGTAGAAAGATTGCTGAAAATGACTTATTTGTATGTTTAAGTGGATTTGAAGTTGATGGGCATGACTATGCAGTTAATGCTATAAATGCTGGAGCTACAGTAGTTATGTGTGAAAAAGATTTAGATCTTAATACTATACCAACGGAAGTAACAGTGTTAAGAGTTAAAGAAGGTAGAAAAGCATTAGCTACTATGTCTGCTAATTTTTATGATCATCCAACAAAAAAATTAAAGCTTATTGGGGTTACTGGTACTAACGGTAAGACTACTAGCGTATATATCTTAAAATCAATACTTGAAAAAGCAGGTGAAAAAGTTGGTCTTGTAGGAACTATTGCTAATTACATAGGAGATGAAAAAGTTAAATCTGAAAGAACAACACCTGAATCATTAGAACTTCAAAAGTTATTTAAAGATATGGTTGATAAAGGATGTAAATACTGTGTAATGGAAGTTTCATCACATTCACTAGAATTAGATAGGGTTTATGGTTGTAACTTTGAAATAGGTATTTTCACTAATATAACAAGAGATCACTTAGATTTCCATAAAACATTTGATAATTATTATAATGCTAAATTTAAATTATTTGAAAGAAGTAAAGTTTCAGTTATAAACATTGATAATAGCTATGGATATAGAGTATTAAACGATGTTGATAAATTAGGTAAGAAAGTAGTAACTTATTCAATAGAAAACTCAAGTGATTTTAGAGCAGAAAATATTAGGTTAGAAGAAAAAGATATAATATTTGATTGCAATAGCACTTCATATAAGTTTGTCTTACCAGGTGAATATAATATATATAACGCTTTAGGAACAATTGCTGCTGCAAAAGAATTAAATATTTCAGAAGAATGCATTAAGGCAGGACTTTTAGATGTAGTTGTACCTGGAAGATGTGAAAGAATTGGTGATAAATATGATATACCATATGAAATAATTATTGACTTTGCACATACACCAGATGGAATGAAAAACATTTTAGAAACATTAAAATCATTTGCTAAGAATAGACTAATAGCTGTTTATGGAAGTGGTGGAGATAGAGATAAAATTAAAAGAGCTGAGCTTGGTAGAGTAGGAAGTGAAATTGCGGATCTTGTTATTATTACTTCTGACAATCCAAGACATGAAGATCCAATGGCAATTATTAAGGATATTGTTGTAGGAATAGAAAAAACAAATTATCTAGCAATAGAAAATAGATCTGAAGCTATAAGATTAGCTTTAAAGATGGCTGAACCAGGTGATGTTGTTGTTTTAGCTGGAAAAGGGCATGAAACATATCAAATTAATAATGAAGGTGTAATTCACTTTGATGAAAGAGAAGTTGTTGATGAAATATTATCAGGAAAGTAGAGGAAGATAGATGGAATTTTCATTTGAAGAATTAGTAAGGGCTCTTGAAGGTACTGTAGTTGTTAACAATGACAATAAAAATTTTAAAGGTACGTGCATAGATAATAGAAAGGTTACTGAAGATTGTATATTCTTTGCAATTAAAGGTGAAAGATTTAATGCTAATAATGTAGCAATAGATGTTCTTGAAAAAGGAGCATCTATTGCAGTGGTAGATGAAGTTAATTTTAAAAAGGAAGATGCTGAAGGAAAAGGTATTGTAATTAAAGTGGATAATACAGTTAAAGCAATGCTTAAGTTAGCTAATTTCTATAGAAGAAAATTAAATCTTAAGGTTATTGGAGTTACAGGTTCTTGTGGTAAAACTTCAACAAAGGATTTAATTGCAGCAGTATTAAGTACAAAATATAATGTATTTAAAACAGAAGGTAATTTTAATAGTGAAATAGGACTTCCACTTATGATATTACAGCTTACATCTGAACATGATGTGGCGGTGTTAGAAATGGGGATGAGTGATTTAGGTGAAATTAAAAGATTGGCAAAAGCGGCAGAACCGGATATGGCTGCTATCACTAATATAGGTCTTTCTCACTTAGAAAATTTAAAGACTCAAGACAATATACTTAAAGCTAAGATGGAGATTACAGAATACTTCACTAAAGATAATATACTAGTGGTAAATGCTGAAGATGAAAGACTTAAAAAATTAAATTCTAATGATTATAAAATTGAAAAAATTGGATATAATCATGAATATGATGTTTACGCATCTAATATTATATTAAGAGAAGATAGTGTTAAGTTTACTGCTAATTGTGGAAATGATAAATATGATTTTGAATTGCCTATGGCAGGTAAGCACAATGTATTAAACATGATGTTGGCTATAGATATTGCCAGAAATTTAAATGTATCACTTAAGGAGATGAATGATGGTCTTGCAAATTTAAAGGCTACATCTATGAGATTAGAAGTTGAAAAAACTGATAAGATTACTATTATAAATGACTGCTATAATGCAAGCCCTGATTCTATGAAATCTTCTATAGAAGTATTAATGACTAAAGCTGCAATGAGAAGAGTTGCCATACTAGGAGATATGTATGAACTTGGAAGCAAAACTAAAGAAGCACATGAAGATGTAGGTTCATTTGCAAAAGGTAAAATAGATTTATTAATAGTTATTGGTGAAAATGTTGATAATTATGAAAATGGATTTGGTAATGAGAATATTAGAAAATTTGCTTCAAAAGATGACTTTTTTAAAGAAGTAGATAGTTTAATTAATAAAGATGATGTTATATTAGTTAAGGCATCTAGAGGAATGAAATTCGAAAAAGTAACATCTAAGTTAAAGGAATTAAAATAAAACGAAGGAGGTGAACTGCCGGTAGGTAGTTTATATGGGGGAGAATATAATAAATCTTATAAGTTCTAAATTAGGAATAGGATTGATATTATCTATAATCCTTTCACTGGTGTCTGGTCCAATAGCAATTCCTCTATTAAGAAAGTTAAAGTTTGGTCAGAATATTAGGGAAGAAGGACCAGAAAGTCATTTGAAAAAGGCAGGTACACCAACTATGGGCGGAGTTATCTTTATTTTATCATCCGTAATAGTTATGCTTATTTTAGGATATAAATTTAATGATAAAGCAATGATTGCCCTATACTCATTAATTGCTTTTGGTTTTATTGGATTTTTAGACGATTTATTAAAAATTCTTAAAAAGCAAAGCGAAGGGTTAAAGCCAGGACAAAAAATGATATTATTATTAATATTTTCTATAGCTTTGGCCATTTATGGATATTACAATTTAAATACTAATTTGTTAATTCCTTTTACTTCATTTGAAATACCATTAGGAATTTTATATATTCCTTTTGTGGTAATAATATATGCAGCTACAACCAATGCCGTTAATCTAACAGATGGATTAGATGGATTAGCTACATCAGTATCAATTTTAGTTTTAACATTCTTTACAATTGTATGCTTTATGATGAAAGAAACATCTCTAGCAGTATTTTGTGTAGTATTGATAGGCGGACTTATAGGATTTTTAAAATATAATGCTTATCCTGCAAAAATTTTTATGGGAGATACAGGATCACTTGCAATTGGTGGTGCCATTGCTACTATTGCAATAATATTAGAACAGCCTTTATTAATTATAATAGTAGGAGGAGTTTATGTATTTGAAACTTTATCGGTAATAATACAAGTGACTTCGTTTAAATTAACTGGTAAAAGAGTATTCAAAATGGCTCCTGTACATCATCATTTTGAAAAATGTGGGTGGTCAGAAGTAAAAATAGTTACAGTATTTTCACTTATTACTGCAGTTTTATGTTTAATAGGATTCTTAGCATTGTAAAATAGGAGGAATGTCTGTGATACTAGATAAGAAAAATCAAAATAAAAACATAGGAAAAGTTGATTTTGGAGTTTTATATACAATACTTATATTATTGGCAATTGGTGTTGTAATGATATATTCAGCAAGTTCATTTTACTCAATGTTTCATTATAATGATAGTATGTTTTATTTAAAGAAGCAGGGAATTATGGCTGTTATAGGCTTGTTAGCTATGTTTTTTATGATGAATTTTGATTATCACAGACTAAAAAAAATAACACCAAAATTGTTGATAATTACTGTTCCGTTATTAATAGCAGTATTTTTTTTCCCAGCAGTAAATGGTGCTAAAAGATGGATTCAACTTGGGGGACTTTCATTTCAGCCATCAGAGTTAACTAAATATGTGGTAGTATTATTTCTTGCTTTAAGTATTGATATTAAAGGTGATGGGATAAAAGATTTTTGGACTGGAATAGTACCATATCTTGGCTTATCAGGTTTTTTTGCAGCTTTAGTTTTAGCTGAAAAGAATTTAAGTATTGCTGCAATAATTATGATTGTTACATTTATCTTACTTTTTATCTCAGGTGGAAAGATTAAGCACTTGTTTGGAATAGTACTGCCAGGGTTGCTGACTTTAGCAATATTTTTTATTTTTAGTTCTGATTACAGAAGAGCTAGAATGCTTAACTTTATTGATCCTTGGAAGGATGCTGCTGGTGATGGATATCAATTGATTCAATCATTTTATGCTTTAGGATCAGGAGGTATTACTGGACTAGGTCTTGGTCAATCAAGGCAAAAAACATTATATATGCCTGAGCCACATAATGATTTTATCTTTTCAATAATTGGTGAAGAACTTGGATTAATTGGATGTCTAATTATTATTTCTTTATTTATAATTTTCATTTGGCGTGGTGTTAGAATTGCTATTAAGGCTAAAGACACATATGGAAAATTATTAGCAATGGGAATTACATCAATTATTGCAGTGCAAGCTATTATAAATATAGCAGTTGTAACAGGTTCTATGCCAGTTACCGGTGTTCCAATGCCGTTTATAAGCTATGGTGGTACATCCCTTGTTATAAATTTGACGGCAATGGGAATCTTATTAAATATATCTAGACAGATTGAAAGCGATGTTAGATAAGAAGCTAAGGCCCCTATTATAGGGGCTTTTTATTATGTAAAAAATTATAATGAAAATTATACAGTAAAATGATATTATATTAGTATAAACTAGGATAAGGATGTAAAAAAAAGCAATGAATGAAGTAAAAGAATACATTAAGATTAAAAAGAAAAAAAAGGCAAGAAAAAAAATTTTTATGATTTCTACAATAGTATTAATAATATTAATTATTTTCTTTACTAAATCACCATTATTTAATTTAAAAACAATTACAGTAGAAGGTACATCTAATATTTCAGCTGAATCAGTTCTAGAAAAAGTTAACACTAGACTGGGTAAAAATATTTTTACCTTAAATAGACATAAAATGATTAAAGATATATTAAATGAACCATATTTTTTATCAGCAAAGATAAATATTAGTGGACTAAATTCACTAAATATAAAAATTACTGAAGAATCACCTGTTTTTTATACAAAAGATGATAGTAGTTATTATATATTTAATGACAAAGGTGTACTGATAGAGATTGCAAATAATATTGAAGGAAGAAACTTAGTTGAGATTACTGGTGTAGCTACAGAGGAGCTTCAATTAGGAAATAAGATAATCAATAATGAACATATTATTGAAACGCTAGAAATTATCTATCCATATATTGCTGAAAATAAAGAAAGTATAAAGTTTGATAGATTTGATTTGTCTAAGCTATATGATATAAAAGGATATATTGGAAATTTAGAAATATTATTTGGAGAAATAAATGATTTTCATAAAAAAATTAATGATGTATATAATATTATCTTAAATGGAAATGTAGGTATCACAAGTGGATATATTGATGTAAGTATAAAAAATATGCCGGTAATTAAGAAGAGTGAAGAGTAGGAGGAATTAATTTGAAAAGAGTTGCATCACAATTAGTTGTAGCTGTAGTATGCGGATTTTTAGGATTTTTATTAACGTATCAATTCAAATTGTTAAATACAAAGGATGAACTGACTAACTCATATGAAAATTCAGATATCTTACAAGAAGTAGAAAGTCTTAAAAAGGAAAAAGAAGAGCTTGAAGAAGCTAATGCTACTTTAAATGAAGAAATAAAGGCTCTAGAAGATAAAGCAACCAGCGAAGGTGAATTAGAAGCTGAGATTAAGAAAAAGCTGGATAATGCTAGAATGCAGCTAGGGCTAGTGGATGTAAAGGGGCCAGGGATTATCATTACATTAACGCCTAAAACATCTATATTTGGTACTAATACATCAGATAGCGTTAGGACAATTACAGAAGATGAACTAGTATATTTAGTAAATACATTGTGGTATTCAAGAGCAGAAGCTATATCTATAAATGATATTAGGATAACACCTCAAACTGGTATAAAAAATGCAGGTTCATCTATATCTATAGGTTCAGCCGGTAGAGTAGATCCAAGCAGTGAAATCGTAATTAAAGTTATAGGAGATAAATCAAAATTGAATGTTGGTGTTAGCTATGGAGGGTCTTTAGAAACCGGAGCATTAAAAAATTATACAAATGATGTTAAGAGTAGTGATGAAATAACTATTATAAAAACAACGCAAACTTTAAGAAGTGATTATTTAATACCAGTACAATAGGAGTGAGATTTATGATAGCATTTATAGGATTATTATTGGGAGTTTTTTTAGGATTATTATTTGATATTAATATACCTGATAAATTTTCACCATATATGTCAGTGGCAGTATTAGCTTGTTTAGATTCAGTTTTTGGCGCACTAAAGGCTAATCTTAGTAATAAGTTCCAACCTGATATTTTTATTTCAGGCTTCTTTGGAAATGCTCTTCTTGCTGCAGCTTTAGCATATCTTGGAGATAAACTTGGAATTCCAATTTATATTGCAGCGGTAATAGTTTTTGGAGGACGTATATTTGATAACTTTGCTATAATCAGACGTATTTTATTAGACAAATATAAAAATAAGCAAAGGAGGGAGTAGATGAAAAACTATAAATATAAGTTTTTTATCTTTATAGCATCGCTTATTATTGGATTTTTAGGATCTATTAATTTTAATATAAATTCTATGTCATCGTTATTTAAAATGAATGCCCAAGAATATAAGAATGCTTCAGAAGAAAGAAATATGTTATATGAAAGTATAAGTGATTTAAAGGAAGAAAATTATAATCTAAAAGATCAATATAATAGTTATATTAATGATGAGAATGATTCAACTAATATTGTTGAAAGCATGAGTTCTCAATTAAATGATTATTATACAATTGGGGGACTTACTGAAGTAGAAGGCCCTGGAATTGTAGTTAAAATAGAAGATGGAGATTACGACATACATACCGATAGTCAAGAAGAGGTAAATAGAAGAACTCTACATGATATTGATGTTGCCATGGTAATAAATGAACTGAGATATATTGGAGCTGAAGCCATAGCTTTAAACAGTTATAGAATCCTAAGCAATACAGGTGTAACTTGCAATTGGGCTTTTATTGGCTTTGAAGATGAAAGCATGGAGATGGCTCCTTTTTACTTTTATGCCATTGGAGATCCTGAACAATTAGAGACAGCTATCAAAGCAGAAGGAAGTTATATTAATGAACTTATGATAAGAAAGCTTAAGATTGAAGTAAACACCATGGAAAATATAATCATTTCACCTACAAATAAGATTTATGATTCTGTATATATGAAGAGAAATGATAAATAATTAATAAAATCTTGAAAAGTATATTAAAAAAATACGAAAAAAATGTTATAATTAGAAAGTGTTAATAAAGGAAATATATCCTTAATAAAGAAAATAATATATATACTCTTATAAGGGGGTGATTAGGATTAGTATTAAAGAAAAAGTTAAGGGCTACTTGGAAGAAATACCAAAAGGTGTAAAACTATTAGCCGTTTCTAAGACTAAGCCCATTTCTGATATTTTAGAAGCTTATGATGTTGGAATACGTGATTTCGGAGAAAATAAAGTACAAGAGCTTTTAAGTAAGAAAGACGAATTACCTAATGATATTAGATGGCATTTAATAGGAAAATTGCAGACTAATAAAGTTAAGTATATTGTTGGGAAGGTTTATTTGATACATTCACTGTCAAGTATTAAATTGCTTAATAAAATTGAAAGTGAATACGAAAAAAATAACCTGGTAGCTAATGTACTAATGCAAATAAATATCGGAAGAGAAGAAAGTAAGAGTGGAGTATTAGAAGAGGATATTGATGAATTAATTTTAGCAGTTGAAAAATGTAATCATGTTAAAGTTAAAGGCATTATGGTTATTATTCCTAAAGGTGATGAAGTTTCCAATAGATATTATTTCAATAAAAGTAAACATATTTATGATGATTTAAGTAAGAAGAGTTATAAAAATATACAGATGGAAATATTATCAATGGGCATGACTTCTGATTTTAAAATTGCCATACAAGAAGGAGCAAACCTAATTAGGATTGGGTCGGGAATATTTGGAGAAAGATAGTATAAAAAGGAGAGATATAGTATGTTTGGAAAGCTAAAGGAGATAATAGGATTAGGTGAATATGATGAGGAGTTTGATGAATTAGAAGAAACAGAAGAAGAGCAAAGTGAAATAGAACCAATAATTCAAAATACTCATGGTACAAAGGTTGTTAATATTCACAGTAATAATACTGCAAAGATAATGGTTGTAAAGCCAACAGCTTATGAAGAATCAAGAGAAATTGCTGAGGCTGTTAAAAGCAGAAAAATAGTAGTTATTAATACAAATAGTTTAGAAACAAAAATAGCTCAAAGACTAGTTGATTTTGTAAGTGGTGCGGCTTGCGTATTAAATGCAGAATTACAGGAAATAGAACAAAGAGTATATCTTTTATCACCTCAAAATGTTGAAGTATCAAATGAATTAAAAAGTGAAATAAGTTCAAAAGCATTATTTAGTTGGAATAAGTAGGGGGCGGTTTAGATAGGAGTTATTCGTAATTTTCTTAGCATACTTGTGAATGTACTTAATATTACTATTCTTGCAGAGGTAGTATTTTCATATATTCCTAATGCAAGAGAAATGAGTATATATAATATTTTACGTTCTATCAATAATCCTATTTTAGAACCTATAAGAAGGCTTCAAAGAAGGTTTATTGGAGATATAATAATTGATTTTTCTCCAATTATAGCAATTTTGCTTTTAAACATGATAAGTGGAATTTTAATTTATTAAGTGGTGTACTATGATATCAAAAGAAAACTTATTGAAAAACTTTGCAAATGAAGATAAAGATTCTGTTATCAGAATTTACAATAATTTAATATTAGCCAAAAATAAGGATATACCTGTATTTTCAAAAAATTTCTGTTCACCAAATATTTGGAGCTATTTTGTTGAAAACTTCAATAAAAATGATTTTATTGTTGAAGCTGATGGAGCTTATGATGAAGCAGATAGAAGAATAATATCATTTAATAATAAGTATTTTTATGAATATCCTTTTATTTGTCTTAAAATTACTAATAAATCAAAATTTAAAAATTTAACTCATAAGGATTATTTAGGTTCAATAATGTCGTTAGGAATTGAAAGAGAAAAACTAGGTGATTTACGAGTAGTTGAAGATTATGCTGTAGTTCCAGTATATGAAGATATAGCAAGCTATATTATAACTTCTATGGAATCTGTAGGCAGATGTCCTGTTAAAATAGAAATTATTGATAAAGAACATTTGCCTCAAAGTGTTTTTGAAGAAATAGTAATTAACATACCTTCATTAAGAATTGATAATTATGTTTCAAAGCTTGCAAATGTATCTAGAGCTAAGGCTATTGAACTAATACAGAACAATAAGGTTTCAGTGAACTATTGTAAGATTAAAGAGAAAAGTAAAGAGGTACAGGAAAATAATGTAATAACTATTTCTGGAGTAGGAAAGTTTCGTACTGGAAGTATTGTTGGCAATACGAAATCTGGAAAATTTAAAGTAGTTATAAAAAATTATATATAGATGAGGGGATATAGTAATGAAATTAACTCCAATGGATATAAAGAACAAAGAATTTAAAAGAGCCATAAGAGGATATGCTGCTGATGAAGTAGATGAATTTATGGAAGAAATAGTAGAGAATTATGAAGAAATATTCAAAGAAAATTCTAGGCTAAAAGATACAGTAAGCAGAATAAGAGAAAAAGTTGAGCATTATGAAAAACTTGAAGATACAATTCAAAATACATTATTATTAGCACAAAATGCGGCTGATCAAGCAAAAGAAAGCTCTCAAAAAGAAGCTGATTTAATAATGAAGAATGCTAATGAAAGTGCTCAGAAGGTTTTAGATAAGGCTCATAATGATGTGATTGCTGTGAATGATGAGTATGAAAAGGTTAAAGAAGAGTTTATTAAGTTTAGAGCTAAGTTTAGAAATTTCATAAATGCACAGCTACAAACTTTTGATGAACTTGAAAAAGATTTAACTAAAAATTACAATGTTTCAGAGACAGTTGAAGAGTTAGAGTTAAGTTCTAAGGATATACATATTTCTGAAGAAAAGCTTGACGCAGTTGTTGAAGAAGATAATTCTAGCGAAGAAATGAAAGAAATAAAAAGTTTTTTTGCCAATAATTAATAAAAGAGACCTTTAGGTCTCTTTTAAATTTTATATAATTAGAGATAAGTTATTGAGGATAACGATTTAATATATTATAATGTTCAGAGAATTAATAAAAAATGGAGTTTTTGAAATGGATAATTTAATTTTTAATGTTACTGATGAATTTATAGGTGAAAGAATTGATAAATATCTTTCAATGCAAATTCAAGGTAAATCAAGATCTTTTATTCAAGGCTTAATTACAGATAAAAAAATCGATATTAATGGATCTGAGATAAAAAGTAACTATAAATTACGTAAGAATGATATAATAAATGTTATTCTACCAGAACCAATTGAGTTAAATGTAACTGCCGAAAAAATAGATATAAATATTATTTATGAAGATGAAGACGTTGTAGTTGTAAATAAAGAAAAAGGAATGGTTGTACATCCTGCACCAGGTAATTATAACGGAACATTAGTTAATGCCCTATTGTATCACTGTGGGGATTTATCGGGAATTAATGGAGTTATTAGACCTGGGATTGTCCATAGAATAGATAAAGATACTTCTGGTATATTAGTAATAGCAAAGAATGATGCAGCACATAATTTTTTAGCAGAACAATTTAAGGATCATTCAATTAAAAGAGAATATTATGCATTAGTTGAGGGAAGATTTAGCAAGAAAGAAGGCACTATTGATAAGCCATTAGGACGTCATAAAAAGGAAAGAATAAAGATGGCTATAGTTGAGGATGGGAAAAGGGCTGTAACTCATTATGAGGTTTTAGAGGAGTATAATAAGGGTGTTACACTGATAAAATGTACCTTAGAGACTGGAAGAACTCATCAAATAAGAGTACATATGGCATCTATAGGGCATCCACTAGTAGGGGATTTGGTATATGGCCATAATAAACAAAAGATAAAGATAGAAGGGCAAGCGCTACATGCTAAAACCTTAGGATTTATTCATCCAAGCACAAGGGAATATATGGAATTTAATTCGGAATTACCAGATTATTTTAATGATATACTAACAGAGTTAAGAAAATAAGGGGGCAATTATTATGACTAAATTAAAAGCAAATTTATTAGATGATAAGGCTATAAAAAGAAGTTTGATAAGAATTTCTCATGAGATAATTGAAAAAAATAAAGGAGTTAATGACCTTGTCTTAATAGGAATTAAGAGAAGAGGCTATCCTTTAGCAAAAAGAATAGCCAACAATATTGAACAAATTGAAGGGGTAAAAGTACCAGTAGGTTACGTTGATATTTCATTATATAGAGATGATATATCAGAGATAAAAGATTTACCAGAAGTTAACTCAGTAGATTTAGGAGTTGAAGTAAAAGGAAAGAAAGTTATACTAGTGGATGATGTTTTATACACATGTAGAACAGTGAGAGCAGCAATAGATGCAATTATTGATGTAGGAAGACCACTTGGTATACAGTTAGCTGTATTAATTGATAGAGGCCATAAGGAACTTCCAATTAGAGCTGATTATGTAGGGAAAAATATTCCAACTTCAAAATCTGAAATTGTTGCAGTAGAAATTGAAGAAATAGATGGCAACGAATGGGTAAAAATTTACGAAGCTTAAGAGGAGATAAAAATGGAATATAATTTAATTGCAACTACCACATTTGGTTTAGAAGGAATAACTTCAAGAGAATTAAAGGCTCTTGGATATGAAGATTTGAAAGTTGAAAATGGAAAAGTTGAATTTGTTGGTGACGAAATGGATATAGCTATAGCTAATGTTCATTTAAGAACAGCTGATAGAGTATTTATAAAAATGGCAGAATTTGAAGCAAGAAGCTTTGAAGAGCTTTTCCAAGGAACAAAGGCAGTAAAATGGAGCGAAATAATACCTGTAGATGGTGTTATGCACGTAGTTGGAAAGTCGGTTAATTCAACTTTACATAGTGTTCCAGACTGCCAATCAATAGTTAAAAAAGCTATTGTAACAAGTATGAGTGAAAGCTATGGTGTAAATACATTTAGTGAAGATGGACCTGTATATAAAATTCAAGTGGCTATCTTAAAAGATAAGGTAACTTTATCAATAGATACAAGTGGATCAGGTTTACACAAAAGAGGATATAGAGAAGATGCAGGGATAGCTCCTTTAAAAGAAACTTTAGCAGCAGCCCTTGTTTTAATTTCAAGATGGAAAGAAGATTATGTCTTAATTGATCCTTTCTGTGGTTCAGGAACTATATTAATTGAAGCAGCAATGATTATGCAAAACATTGCACCTGGATTATGTAGAAACTTTGTGTCAGAGACATGGCCTACAATAGGGGCAGATGTTTATGAACAAGTTAAAGAAGGAGCAGAAAGATCTATAAAAAATAAAGATATAAAGCTTATTGGTTATGATATTGATGGAAGAGTATTAAAAGTAGCAAGATCTAATGCTGAAAAAGCTGGAGTTGCAAAATATATTGAATTCCATAAAAGAGATTTTAAACAATTCTCTGCTTCAGAACACAATGGATTTATTATAACAAATCCTCCTTATGGTGAAAGACTTGGTGATAAGGATGAAGTTGAAACATTATACAGATATCTTGGTGGCAATAAAAGAACACTAGAGAGATGGGATTTTAATATATTAACTTCATTTGAAGGTTTTGAAAGACCATTCGGTAGAAAAGCCACTAAAAATAGAAAGTTATATAATGGTAGATTAAAATGTTATTACTATCAATATTTTGATAATAATTTAATTAAAAATGATGGGGATACATTATTAAATCATATATAGAAAAAAGGAGCTAAAATGGCTCCTTTTTTACTCTTTAACTATATTTAATTCTGTATAGCTTTTAGGATCTGTAAGTATAGTATAGTTAGTATGATAGATAACCATACCAGGTTTAGCACCTGAAGGCTTTTTTAAGTTTTTTACTAAAGTATAATCCACAGGAACTTTAGTAGAGTTTTGTGCTTTACTATAGTAAGCAGCTAAAGCAGCAGCTTCCTCTAAAGTTGAATCTGGTATATCAGTGGCGCATATTATTACATGTGAACCAGGTATATTTTTTGTATGAAGCCATAAATGATTTTTGCTTGCTAATTTTAAAGATAAATAATCGTTTTGAATATTATTTTTACCTACATAAATATCTATTCCATCAGATGAAATAAAATGTAATGGCTTTGAAGGCTTACTTTTTTTTGAATTTTTATTTTGCTTTCTTTTTCTAATATACTCTGTTGTAATTAGTTCATTTTTTATATCTTCAATTTCTTCATAGTTATCTGCATTTTGTATATTTATTAAAACTGAATTTAAATATAGTAATTCTTCGGAATTTTTTTCTAATTGTTCTTTAGCAGCTTCTTCAGATTTTTTTAGTTTATTATATTTTTTATAATAGCTTTGAACATTTTCTGATGGAGATTTATTAGGATCTAAATCTATTTTGATATCTTCATAGTTTTCACTATAGAAGTTCTGTAATGTTATCTCTGAATCACCAGGATTTATACTATAGATAAATGATGTTAATAAGTCACCTTTAATTTTATAAAATTCCTTTGTTTTACATTTTTCAAGCGTTGATGCAAGTTTCTCACCTTTTTTCAAGCAACGTTCAATATTAGTATGAAGTAATTTCTGAATATTTACAGATCTGTTTTTTAATCTTTCTTGTTTATCTTTTTCTTTATAGAATTTATCAAGTAAAGCATTAGGATCAGTGAAATTTATACTTTCACATTCAGCAAAATTATTTAACTTCACACAATAGAATTCTAAAAAATCTCCATTTTTTGCATAGATACTATATTGTAAGTTATCACTTAATTTATTGATAAACTTTGAAAAATAATCATAAAGTATAGTTGTTGTAATTTCATCCTCAGAGCTACTTGTAAGCAAATCTTTATATAAGTTTTTAGATAATATATTACTTACCCCAGTGAATATTTTATTAAATATTAAATCATTTAATTCTAAATTATTATTAGAGATAAATTCAGTAAAATCTTTAAGCTGGAAGTTGAATGGGTTAAGCTTTGGAGAAACCGGTGGATAAGTATATGTTACTCCAGGATAAAGAGTTCTAAAGCTATTAACATCTGAGCCAACGTGTTTAATACACTCCATAATCTTATTATCTCTTTCGCGCACAAGAGATAAATTACTGTGACGTCCCATTATTTCAACAATTAAATAATAAATGCTATTAAAACCAAGTTCATCAGAAGCTTCTATACAAATCTTAATAAGTCTATCTCCATCAATTTGCTCAATACCTAAAATCTTTCCACCTATGAGATATTTTCTTAATACCATTGTAAACATAGGTGCTTGAAGAGGATTTGGTTTGCTATCTTCTGTAATATGAATACGTGGATATTTAGGAGAGGATGATATTAAAAGTCTAATATTTTGCCTGTCTTTTCTAAGTGTTAATATTATTTCATCTTTCTCAGGTTGATTTATTTTATCTATTTTTGAATTTATTATTGATTTTTTTAAATCTTTGACTAAACTATATAAGTAGATACCGTCTAATGCCATAAGTGTCATCCTTTCTTTATGTTAATATCTAAGGTAAGTATAACATTTATTGCAATATATATTCAATGGATTATTGTCGTTAGAAAGTATAAGTAAAATACTAGTATTAGAGAAGGGTGTAGTATGAAAAGGCGTTTTTTTTCAGTTTTAATGACAATGTTTATAACCATAATTTCACTTAATGGTTGTAACACTAATAAAGAAATAAAAGATGATGAACAAAATCAAGCAAAACAAGAAATACAATTAGATAATGGAGCATGTATTAATGAGATAAGTGGTGGGTATAATATTCTTAGTATTAAAGAAAATGAGTACACCAGTATAAATAATGAAAGGTTTATTTTAAGCTATAATAAAAATTCAGGTTCATATTTATACATAAGTAATAAATCATACTATATTCATTATAATGGTTCCGATATTGAACTAAGTGACAAAAATGTACAAGCACCTTTGTTTTCGCCAGATGGTAAGTATTTATTTTATTTCTCAAAAGACCAGTATCTACAGCCTGTAATATATGATTTGAAAAATTCTGAAAGGCTTGAGCTTAAAATTAACAGTAGTATTTCAGGAACATATGCTACATGGTTTGGTAATGATAAAATAATTTACTATGGAGTGAAAAAGGACAGTAAAACTAGCGGTATGTTTTCATATGATTTAAAAAGTAATCAGGAAAAGTTGGAAGAAGAAATAAGTGGTGGATATGTAAGTTTTATAAAAGCTTTTAAATCAAAGATCATTTTCTTTATGGAGAAATATAACGGAGAAAAATCTTTAAAGTCGTTAGATTATAATGGTAATGTTGAAGTTATATCTGATAATGTTGCAGAAATCTATGATATTGAAATGATTGATGATAGCATTTATTTATTAGGCAGAATGACTGATAATGTCTACTCATTATATGATCTATCAAAGGATAAAAGATTAATCTTTGATTTTCCAAGCAAAGTAATGTTTGAAAAAGGACTAAGTCATACTGATAAGGGTGAAATACTTTTTATTGGTAATAATGATGGCAGTACTAGTGAAAAAATTTATGCATGTTCCGATAATAGTATATATGTGATAAATTCAGATTCTGGTGATTACACATTTATAGAAATCAATTAATAATCAAAAAGCAGTTTAGAAAATTTCTAAGCTGCTTTTTGATTATTATTAGTAAAAAGTGTTAATTATTAGTATCAGGAGGAATTATTATATGAAAGAAGTAATGCTGAATGATATTGATATTTTAATTGCAAGAAAAATAAGTAAAAGCAAGGCAGAAAAAGCTAATATTCTTCCCTTTAAAGAAGATGAGGGAAAAGTGTATATGCTTTGTGTATTTCATGATGAAAATATATGCAAAGAAATGCAATTTCTTTATGGTTGTACAATAAGTGAAGTATTCATAAATAACGAGAAGTTAAAGTATTTGATAAATAAAGTTTTCTTTTCTCAAGATAATAATAAAATCGAAGATGAAATAATAGAAGAAGCCATTGGTAAAAAGGCTTCAGATTTACATTTAGAACCCTACAAGGACATAGTATATGTAAGAGTTAGGATTGATGGAATCCTAAGTCTTTTATATATAATAACTAAGGAGGAGTATTCCACTATAATATCAAGAATAAAAATAAATTCTGCTTTAGATATTACAGAACATAGAAAGCCACAAGATGGAAAGATAACAATGGATATAGATGGAAATACATATGATTTACGTGTATCTATCATTCCAGTGGTTTTTGGTGAAAAAATAGTATTAAGAATTTTATATAACAATGGATTTAACTATTGTTTAGATAACCTGAAGCTGCTTCCTAATCAAAGACTTGAACTTGAAAAAATAATAAATAGGAATACTGGCCTTGTTATAGTAAATGGACCTACTGGTTATATATAAATAATATAACCAGTAGTTATAAGAAATGGATTGTTATATCATCACGATTATTACCTATATCTATTCTACGAATAATGCTTGTCCAGAAAGATCTACGCTCATTTTCATTTAATTTATAATAATCTTCTTTTAAATTAACATTAAGAATTTCATCAATTTTATTTTTATTAAAAGGTATTATTTTGTTTTTATTTTCTTCTTTTAATTTATTAAGTTCATTAGTTAATTTTTCATAATCCTTTTTATAAGTTTCTTTATCTATTAGCTCATCAATGTATAAGTCTTTTAAACGCTCTAGCTTCCTTTTTAAAGCCCCTTTTTTATTAGATATATTTATATATGTCTTTTTATTATTTTCCTTGTTATATTCAATTATATAACTCTTTAATTCACTTTGTATATTATCAACTAGATATTTTTCTAATATATTCACTTCAGGAATATTATAATTATTAGAACAGATATGTTCTTTGTAGTGATTTTGACATTTATATACTTTATAAATATAGCTCCCAAGAGTTTTGTTTTTCTTAATCTGTCTATTGCCAACTAATTTATTGCCACATTCTTTACAAACTAAAAGTCCTGAAAAAACATATATAGAATCACCAACTTTATTATTATATTTTTTTTGATTAATGCTTAATAATCTTTGAACGTTATCAAATTGAGTTTCGGATATAATTGCTTCGCAATAATTTTCAGTTACTGCCGATTCACAAGTATGAGTTCCTGTATATAAAGTGTTTGTTAATATTCTTTTTAAAGTAAGCTGATGTATATGATAGTAATTATTTTTTACATAATCAACAAGTTTATTTAGACTATTAACTGATTCATAATAATTAAATATATCTTGTATCATTGGAGCTACTTCAGGATCTACAACTAACTTTTTATTTTCTATTTTATATCCACGGGGGATTTTACCACTGCATACTTCACCTTTTGATAGTTTATTTTTAAATACAGCTTTAATACGCTCAGATGTTTGAGCTGATTCATTTTCGGCTACAGATAACATAATATTAATATGCAATCTTCCAGAAGCAGTGCTAGTATCATAATCTTCAAAAATAGTTTTCCAGTTTACCTTATGAGAGTCTAAAATATCCTGTATTTTATAATAATTTCTTACCCCTCTCGACCATCTATCTATTTTAGTGAATAAAACCATATCTATTTTATTTTCTTTTATATCATTTAATAATCTTTGAAGATTAGGACGCTTTAAATTCGTTGCTGTATACCCTTCATCTATATAATAATCAATAATATTCATATTATTACTTCTAGCATAGAAAGTTAATGCGTCCTTTTGTGTTGCAATAGAATCTCCATGCAAAGCTTGTTCATCTGTACTTACTCTTATATATAATGCTACTCTTAACATTTGTCATCTCCTTATATATATTTTTTATTCATTTATAAAAGGTGTCCTAAAATAGAACACCTATAAATATTTATATTGTTGATGTTTTAATACAATTTTTTAGACATTCTTTTAATAAATCAGATTAATTATTTCAATGTTTTAACATTAATTTATACATTAAATATTTCATTAGTTTTAATTTGTAAATTTTCAATAGGTAAAATCATATCATCAGAATAAATCTTAATAGTTGTATATTTACCATTTATATTATCACTATAAACAGTAATAGTTTTTTTATTTATATCAACTACCCAATATTCATTAACACCAAATTGCTCATATATCTTTAGTTTAATTCCTAAATCTCTATCATAAGTAGCAGTGCTTAAAACTTCTATAACTAAATTTGGAATACCTTTATAAATAGCACCATCAAATTTATTATCACATACTACCATTACATCTGGTTCAAACTGATATACTTCATTATCATTTTTAAATTTAACTGCAATATCAGAAGTGTATACATCACATTTGGAACAGTCTTTTAAATTTGAACGTAAATGAAAATATAGTTCATTTTGAACTTTATTATGAATTGGGTGAGTAGGAGACATCATATAAATTTCTCCATTAATATATTCAGATTTATTATTTTTAGAATAATTTAAATATTGCTCATAAGAAATATAATCATAATTTCTAATAGCCACTAAAACACATCCTTTCTAATGATTTTTAATTTGATTTTAATAATTTATAATATTTAATGGTTCAAATGTTAGTAAATGTGTTTTACCAACATAATAAATTCCATATTTCTTTTTATAATGCTCAATAGATTGAATTAGAAAATCTTCTGTAACATTTAAAATTTCAGCTAAATCATATATGTTATCTATTCCAGATATAATAGCATTAATTATATCTTCTGGTGATATTAATTTTTCATAACTCCATCTACGAGCAATAGATTCTTGTTTTCTATTATTTAAATCACTTTGGTCAGTTATATCACCGACAGTAAGATTAAAGTGTCCTAATTCTTCATATAATACACATAACTTCTCACATTCATTAACCCTATTATTTATAATAATTAAATTACCTATGCACTTCCCAAAAGGTTTATCTATACCTAAATCACTTTCAATAACATTAATGCCTTTAGAATGTGCAAGAGATATTAAATTCTCATAATTACTCATTTGTACTCCGTATTTATTTTATATATTCTAATGTTTATCTAAATTCTTTAAAATTTCATTTATTTTTTCATTTACTATAGCTTTTTCTTTATAAGTAATATTATCATCATGACAAGCAATTGGTATTAGATGATCTTTACCTTCTTTTTCCTATATTTGTTTTTCTTTTTTAGGTGGTAGTAATATTGTACCATCTTCTATATATTTAGGAGTTTCAACTAAATCATTGCTATATTCAATCAATTTAGTTTTTCCATTTAAATTAAGCTTATTAAAATTGGTAATTAACATTATTTGTTCTTTAGATAAATTTTCTTGAGATACATATTGCCTTTCTTTTGATACATCATATCCCATTAACCAGGTTTCATTTACATCTAATGCCATACCTAACATAGAAAGTTTTTCTTGACCAGGTTTTACTTTACCAGAGATATATTGACTTATATCTGATTTATTAATTTTAATATTATATTTTTGACAAAAAGGTTTAACTAATTCTAACAAGTCAACTTGTCTTAAATTTCGTTCACTCATAATTTCTTTTAATCTAGTTGATGTATTATAATTTTTCATCATCATTAGTCCTTTGTACTGCTAGTGTTTATTTAAATTCTTTAAAATTTCATTTATTTTTTCATTTACTATAGCTTTTTCTTTATCAGTAAGATTATCATCATGACAAGCAATTGGCATTAAATGCTCTTTACCTTCTTCTTCCCATATTTCTTTTTTGTTAATAGAAACAACGTTAATGTCTTTTTTATATTTATCTTGAGAAGATAATAAGTTAGTATAATCAATAACTTTAGATTTATCTTCAGTATCTAATGAATTATATTTCTCTAATAAAAATCTTTCATGTTTAGATAATGTATTTATATTTTGTTTAATATTTGTTACTTTATCTTCTAATAAATCAGATTTATTTATTCCAAAATAATTTGCTAACATTTCTACTTTGCTCATACGAGGTAACTTTAAACCTGTATACCAATTAGATACAGTAGATGCGCTTAATCCTAAATCTTTAACTAAATCTTGTTGAGATTTATTATTTAAATCTAAATAATGTTTTAAATTTTTTGAAAAAATTAATTTATATTCTTGTTCTGGCATTTTTAAATCCTCCATAACTTTAAATTACAAATTAATAATATCACTAAAAGGGGAAAAAAACAATTATTTTACTAAAAAAATTCACTTAAAGGGTTGACATTTCGCTTTTAGGGTAATAAAATAAATCTTGTAAGGAGGTGATAAACATGAAGATAAGTTTAAAAGCTGCTAGAGTAAATGCAGAGTTAACTAGAAAAGATGTGGCAAAACATTTAGGTTTTTCAACAGATACATTAAAATTAATAGAAAATGGTAGAAGAGATTTAAGAGTATCGGAACTTAATATTTTATGTAAACTTTATAAGTGTACAATAGATGATATTTTTTTACCATTCGATTTCGCTAAAAGCGAAAAGGTTAATTAAAAGTACATATTTAAAATAAATAAGGAGTGATTTAAATTGGAAAAAGTAAAACATAAAAGAAAAGAAGGAGTTCAATTATTTATTAATAAAGATTTAGAACTGGAAGTAAGAGCTGTTGAAATTGATGGTGAAGGTTGGTTAGTTGGTAAAGATGTAGCAGAAGTTTTAGAGTATAACGAACCTAATAAAGCAATAGCTAGACATGTTGATGAAGATGATAGGACGAAACATCCTATCATAGATAACTTAGGAAGAAAACAAGATAGTTGGATAATAAATGAAAGTGGATTTTATTCATTAATACTTAGAAGTGATATGCCAAAAGCCAAACAATTTAAAAGATGGGTTACATCAGAAGTATTACCACAGATAAGAAAAACAGGCGGTTATATACATATAAATGAAAATGATGATGAAGCATCAATTATGGCTAGAGCATTAATGATAGCTCAAAATACTTTGAATAAGAAAGATGAACTATTACAAGCCAAAGATAAAGAAATAGAGGCTTTATCTGAAGATTTAAGCAATAAGAATAGATTTATTAATCAATTAGCAGCAAGTGAAAATACCTTATTAGTTAGAGAAGTTGCAAAAGTTGCATCTAAAGCAGATGTAATAATTGGTGAAAAGAAATTATGGGGGAAACTTAGAGATTGGGGATTTATATTTAAGAATTCAACAGAACCTAAACAATGTGGAATAGATAGAGGATATTTTGAAGTTAATGAAGGCACAAAAGAAGCTAAAGGTAAAGTGTTTACTTATAGAACCACAAGGGTTACTGGTAAGGGTCAAGCTTATATTATTGATAGATTAGTAAAAGAAACATTTAGTATGTGATTGGAGGAGAATAGAAATGAATAAATTAAAGGTTATAAATAATAATGGAAAAATAAAAATTATGTTAGATAACTTTGAAGTAAAATGTGTAGAAAATTATGAAGTTAAAAGTAGCTCTGCTACTGGAGTAGCAGAGCTAACAATAAAAATGCTTGTGAATACTACTGAAATTGAGCCTTAATAACTTCAGCAATAACATTGGTAGCTATTTCTTTGATTGCAGTTAAAGAAGATGTTCCAACAGTTTTAGCTATTGATTTGGTTTTATTCCAGTTATTATCCGAACGAATATCTGCTAAAAATTGATGACCACTAGGAGATAAATCTTGGATAAGACAACTACCATCTATGAATTTATTAACTTTAGTTATAAGATTAGATAATTCACATTGATCAATGTGATATCTAACTTCATCGAATGTATATTTTTGTAATAAATCGTATGTAGAATTCAAGTTATAGCTCATATATTTACCAAAACCTGTATTATCTTCAATAGTTATTAATATATCTCTTATACAATCAGGATTCAGTTTCATAAAGCACCCCCTTTCAAGAATATTTTACCATAAAGATATTGTCATAAAAAGGAGAAAGTTGCATGAAAAGTTTAGGAGTAGTTAGAAAAGTGGATAAATTACGAAGAGTAGCAATACCAGTAGAGGTAAGAGAATTATTAAATCTTAAAGATGGAGATTCATTAGAATTCTTTAAAGATGATGAAGGAGTAATAATAAGAAAACATAATCCAAGTATAAATAAAAAATATTAAATGAAGGAGAAAAGTATCATGGGTACAAAATTTGAAGCAAGACATGCAGAAAAAATAGTTGAAACTTTTATTAAGATATTTGCAGAAAGAGAAGGTTTAGAAGTTAAATCTATTAATGTAAAAGCAACCAAAGCTCCAGAAGGTTATGATGGTCCAATGGTTATATATAACGAGAATTTACCACTTGATGATGAAAATGCTAAATAAAAAATAGCATTTAACTATAAACCAGAAAGGATAAAAAATATAGATGATAAATTATTTAAAAGAAATTAAAGAAAACAATTCAGATTTTATATATTTAAAAACTATGGGTATAGTTGAAAATGAAATAAAGCTTATAAGAATTACATTAGGTATTAGGACAAGCAATAAAGAGTTTATTGATATATGTAAAAGAGCATTGGAGAGTGTTAAGAAAGGAGAATTTACGGTAATAAATAAAATAGTTCAGTTACATGGAGAGTTATCAAAAAAACAATTTACAGAGGTGCTTAAGGTTATAAAAGATGATATTAAATATCATAGCGGGTTATGTTTATACAATGATGAAAAGATTTTAGAAGTAATAAATACATCTGTTGAAATGATTAAGAGGTGCTATGAATGATTGAAGAAAATATTATGAATGAAATTGTAGATATAATACAATTTCATTCAGCAAAAAATGGTGTTCATTGGTTATATACTATTGAGTATATAAAAGAAAAGTTATTATCAGAAAGAGCTGCCACTCATAAAACTGATAATAAAATTTCAAAAAAACAACAATGAAATTGTATCACCAAATATATATTTGGACAATAGAAAGTTTTATATTGATACAAAAAAGGAGATTATTATGTCAGATAATAAGAAATATTATTATTTAAAGTTAAAGGAAAATTTCTTTGATAGTGCGGAGATTAAAATATTAGAATCAATGCCAAATGGCTACAAATATTCAAATTTATTATTAAAATTATATCTTAAATCATTAAGATATGAAGGAATGCTTAGACTTAATGAATATATTCCTTATAATACAGAAATGATTTCAGCTATAACATCAATAGATGTAGATACTGTGAGAGTTGCATTTGATTTATTAAAGAAATTAAAACTTATAGAAGTACTTGATGATGGAACTATATTTATGTTAGAAATTCAAAACTTTATAGGAAAATCAAGTACTGAAGCAGATAGAATAAGAAATTATAGAAAAAAAGTAGAAGATACAAAGAAGCTTATACAAGGTGAATGTACAAATGTACAACAAATGCACGACAAAAGTACACCAGAGAAAGAGAAAGAGATAGAGATAGAGAAAGAGATAGAGATAGAGAAAAATAAAAAAAAGAAAAAGAGTGAGTTTGATGATCTTATAGAAAATTATACAGAAAACTTAGAATTAAGAGAAACTCTATATGAATTTATAAAAATGCGTAAGACTATAAAAGCAGCAATGACAAGTAATGCATTAAAATTAATGCTTAATAAATTAGATAAGTTATCAGAAGTTGATGCTGAAAAAATAGAAATACTAAATAATTCAATAATGAATTGTTGGAAAGGAATATTCCCTTTAAAGAATACAGGTGATGCATATGGAAGCAATAGGGCAAGTAATAAATCAGAGTATGAAGATGGATTCGATCTTGGAAGCTACACTTCTTAAATGTGATAAGTGTAATTCTTATATAAATAAGAAAATTGTGCTATTTGGAAGAGAAAGGATAGTGCCAGTGATATGTGAATGTAAAAAAGCACAATTAGAGCAGCAGAGAATAAAAGAAGAAAATGAAGAGAAAAGAAATAGACTAAAAAGACTCTTAGATAATTCATTAATGAAAGGTGAAGTTTTAGAAAAAACTTTTGAAAGATGGGATTTTGATAAGGGGAGTCAAAAAATGTATAATATAGCTTTTAAATATACAGAGAATTTTAAGATAGCCAAAGAAAATAATTTAGGTTTATTGATTTATGGTGATGTAGGAAATGGTAAAAGTCATATGAGTTTTTGTATAGCAAATAAACTTTTAAGTTTAGGAAATCCAGTAATAGCTACTTCTATGGATGGATTACTTAATAGAATAAAACAAAGTTTTAATAAATGGGGAAGTGAAGGAGAAACTGAAATAGTTAACTCATTGGTAAATGCTGATTTATTAGTTTTAGATGATTTAGGAACTGAAAATAAAAGTGAGTGGAGCGTAAGCAAGGTTTATAACATTATAGATGCTAGATATAGAAGTAATTTACCAATAATAATAACAACAAACCTAACTATTACAGAGTTAGAAAACACTTATGGAAAAAGAACTATAGATAGAATAAATGAAATGTGTACTTTTTATAAAAATGATGGACCAAGTGTAAGAAAAGAAATAGGTAGATCTAAAAATGAACTTTGGAAAGAAATTTTAAAATAATAGAAAAGAGGATAACTTACTTACATTGAAGGGAGAATAAAATAAATGATACATGATATAGAAATTTGTAAAGAATGTCATTATATGAAGATTGAAGATCCATCATGTAGAGAAAGACATTGTAGAAAGTGTAGTAATTATGGAGAAAAAATGCTTCCAGCTACAGTTAGAATAATTGAAATTCCAACTATAATACAAATTGATTGTCCACACTGCGACAAAGAAATTATTAGTGATTATGATAATTTTACAAAAGGCATGGGAAGTAGATATGCAAGTGATTGGGAAGGAAGAATAATAAAGTGTACTAATTGCGAAAAAGAAATTGAAATAGAAGATTGGGAGTGGGATTAATGATGTCGTTAGAGAATAAAAATAATAATTTAGCAGTTTGTGTGCCAAAGGATATGGAGAAAGTGGAAAAAGGCATAAAGGCTTTAGAGTATCAGATTTCAATAGATACAAGTGAATATGATAGAAAAATTCATACTTATGCTCTTAAGTGTTATAAAAAGAAATTAGATGAATTAAAGCGTGCTGCCTTGTAAGAATAGTTTGAATAAAATGCGAAGGAACGGAGGGGTTAAGTGAAAATTTATAAAGTATATAGTCAATGTATGATGGGGTTTGAAGGTGATACAGAATATAAGAAAAGCATTGATAAAGCAACACAATATTTCAATGATTTGATAAGAAAAACCCTTAAAGAGGTTGACATTATAGACAAAGATGACTTTAGTGATAGCATAGCTAATTTTAAAGACAATATAGAAAACTGGCATAAAGATTGTGAAGTTATATGTAGAAAATATCCTTTGTTGATATATAAACAAGGCAATAAAAAAATAGCTGTTATAGATTATTGGGCAAGGACTTCTTATGAGTATCAAGAGTATGACATAGAAAGTGAACAGATTGTATTAGAGGAGATAGAATTATTTGAATAGTTCACAATACATTTAAATTATGAAATTATTACGAAACAAAGAAAGGGAGTAGATTATGGAAAAAGTAAATGTGATTGAAGTAAATGCTTATGCCTGGGATTGTCATAAATGTGGGCACTATAATTGTAAAGACAAGTATTCAGATTTAATATGTGACGGATGTGCTGAAGAATTTGAAGTTGGAGAAATTACAAAATAGTTCGCAATTCAAATATAGTGTGAAATAGATAAAAGAATAAAACAATAGAGAATGAGCAGTTATTGAAATATTGTCTTAAGTGTTCATTCTCATGTAAAAATCAATATCAATATTAGAGAGCTTAAAAAATAAAATTAGGAGAAAAAATATGATATATGAGTCAAATAAAACTAAAAAGAAAAATGGATTTGAGTATAAGGAGCAAAGAATGGCAATAGATACAGGAGATAGAGTTAATGACATTAACATACAAGATGCGGTAATTCATGTGCTAGATAGAAATGCGGAAGAACCAGTATTAAATGAATTTACTTTAGAATTAACAGAAGATACTTATAAATTCTTATATAAGCATATAGAAAAAATATTTAAAAGTGATGATCTAGTTCCAGCAGTTTTTAATTCAGGCAAAAATATTGTTAAAGAAGTAGTTCAAGATTATTTAAATAACAGAATAAATGGAGATATAATTGAAGTATCAAAGGAATTAGCAATCCAATTATTTTGTATTATGAAGGGAAATGTAAATATTACAAGTTGTGATCTTATAGTTGCAACAATAATAACAGACCAAGGGCCTATGATTGGAATACTTAAGCTAGATTATGTTAATAGTTTTACTCACCAAGTAGATTTTATAGATAATAAAATTGAAGTAGGGCTTATAAAACATAACGCAGCTTTACCAGGCAGTAGTCAAAGAATAAAAAAAGCAGCATTTATAAAACCTGTAAGAGAAGGACAAAAATTTGATTTATGGGTAATGGATAATGAAAAAGTGAGAAAAGTTGATGATGAATATAGTGCTAATTATTTTATGAATAGTTTTTTAAATTGTAGTGAAATATTAGATAGCAGAACCGAAACTAAAAAGTTTATGAAATTTGTTGAAAATTGGACAAGACATAATATAACTGAAAATGCAGAAAAAGCTGAATGTATAAGAAGTGTAGTTAAAGATCAACTTTTAAAAGATAGTATAAACATTGAGGAATTAGCTGATAAATTATTTAGAGATGAACCACAGAAAAAACAAGACTTTGAAACATTTATCAAATTTAATGGATTTGGTGAAGAAATAAAACTAGACAAGCAATTTGTTAAAAAGAAACTTAAGAGAACAAGATTAAAAATTGACAATGATATAGATTTATATATTAATCAAGAAGCATATAAAGATCCTAGTAGGTTTCAAATTAAAAGAAATGGAGATGGTAGTATTGATATGATAATTAAGCATGTATTTAATTATATAGAAAAAT
>JABLTN010051789.1_pt1 | contig 27995 bp, 25 predicted proteins | sample 7160141 | NCBI WGS metagenome assembly JABLTN01 (sample SAMN14651226, study PRJNA627086) | human gut metagenome | isolation source: feces | host: Homo sapiens | reverse complement strand
GAGGATGCCTTCGACAAGGAGAAGATCCGCCATCATGTACAGTTGTGCGATACCGCTACCCACAAGATTTTCTACGACAAGCTGGAGTTTATCTATGTAGAGATTGCCAAATTCAATAAGACACTAGGAGAATTAGAAACGCTCTACGAGAAGTGGCTCTATGCGCTGAAGAATCTCTATAAGCTTACCCAGCGCCCGAAGGAGCTGTACGACAAGGTTTTCGACCGCCTCTTTGAGGAAGCCGAGATTGCCAAGTTTACGCCTCAGGAAATGAGGGAGTATGAAGCAAGCAAGATGGCATACCGGGATATCAAGAACTCCATTGATACGGCGAAGCAAGAAGGTCTTGCGGAGGGTATGGAAAAGGGTATGGAATTAGGTATGGAAAAAGGAATGAAAAAAGGAATGAACCAGAAAGCCCTGGATATTGCCAGGAACATGCTTGCTGATGACGTTGACATCAATCTGATCATGAAGTATTCCGGACTTACCCAGGAACAGATAGAAAATTTGAAATAAGATATTATTTTAGAAGTAACAGATAAACAGAAATCCCCCATCCTGCCTTCTCAAGCCGGATGGGGGTTTGCTTAAAATATAGGATTGAATGAGTGTTAATGCCGGATAGGATTATCTGTCAATTTCAGCACGGATGAATTTACCGGCACTGCTGTAATACAGGTCGTAGCCTGGGATGTCTATTTCGTAACCACCTATCTCCTTCTCTATCTTATACGGCTGCTGTGAAGGATAGCGCTTGGCAATGTCCGCAGCGATAACATCAGGAATGATGCCTGATGGCAAAGCTGAGAACTTGCAGTCCACGCTCTTCCACTCTCCCTTGTTGTTGAAATCTATTTTGGTTCCATCGTTCAATGTTGCCTCATATTCCCAATTTCCGTTGTCCTTCTCCTTCTCTACACGGGAGTAGGTAGCAGTAGGAAAATACTGCTTAACAAACTGCTGAGCCTGTGCTGGCAACTCAGCATAACCGATTTCTTTCTCATCACTGCCGTGACAAGCTACTGCTACCAAAGCAAAAACAATCGACAGAAATGTCGCTAAAAACGTTCTTTTCATGTTGTTACAATTTAAATTTTGATGTTACTATTTTAATTATTTATCACTTATTATTATACACTATCGTATAACCCGTATATTGCCATACACGGGGTTGTTTTATATGCTACAAACATACTAAAATAATTTCAAACTACAAAACATTCGCCCCATATTTTAGAGTGTTTTAACGGTTATAATTGCATTATGACTTATGACATACCTTCTTAGGTATGTGATAGAGAGATTTATGAATGTCTATCAGGCAGTTTTCCTACTTTTTATTTGGTCGTTTCAGGAAGCTAGTTTCCTACAGATTTCACAGATAACACAGATGCATAGACTTACTATAATAATTGTTTTTTCTTTCAAGTGGCGAACAACTCTTGATTTCCGCCCCAAAATTTTGTATCTTTGCATTGTCATTGAAACACAATGGCTTGCAGAAACAAAAGCTCTGCAATCAATGTTTAACTAAAATGTTTTTTGAGTTATGGGAATGAATGTTAAAGCTATTGAGCGCAAGATTGCTTACTTGGGTAAGGAAGGTGGCAAGGACCAGTACATGTACGTGATGCAGCCACTGATCTACAACAAGCTCACACCGGAGAAGGTGATCCAGCAAGCTGCCCTGCATTGCGGTTTGACTCCTGCCGTGATGAACGTGGCTTACGCTGCCCTGAGCGAGGTGATCAAGGCGTGGGCTACAGAGGGTCACTCCGTAGCGGTACCGGGTCTGGGCACCATGCGTTTCGGTCTGCGTGCCAATGCTGTGAAGTCGGTAGAGGATGTGAGCACCAAGCTCATCACCCAGCGACGCGTAATCTTTAGTCCTAATATGGAGATCAAGCAGGAGCTTGCCAAGACGGGTATCAGCATCACCTGCGTAAACCGCGATGGCGAAGTGGTAAAGAACATCGCTTCCAACGATTCGAAGGATGTGGAGGACACCGAGGGCGGCAACCAGGAGAACCCTGACGAGAACAAGGGTGATACCGGAGCCACCGGCGGCAACACAGGCGATACCGGAACCCAGGGTGGCGGTTCGCAGACTGGCGGAAGCGATACCGGTGACAACGGAGAAAATGGTGATAATGTAAGTCTCTAAAAAATATAGCCCATGAAACGCGAAAACTGGAAAATCGTAATTAAGATTGCTCTCTCGCTCCTTACAGCCATCGCAGCCTCTTTAGGTTTGACAAGCTGTATGTAAGTCGGGATGTAAAGCTAGAACCTCTCAAAGAGGGTGTGTCATGAATTGATGACACACCCTCTTTTTTTATAGACAAGCTGTCCATTTAACCCTTATTAACGGAAATCAAATACTATTTTTTCTACTTTTATGATGTTATTTCGAATAAAAACTGTACTTTTGCATATATAAGATGTATAACCGAAATGCAGATAGACTGCAACGATAGTATTACAAATGTTTAAGGTCACAAATTGTGATCTCCAAAAGGATATACACATGACAGATAAAAATAACCAAGACATCACCCTACAAGGGTTTGTCAACGACATAAAGACTATCATCAATACTGCTCGCACCAATGCTGTGCGCAGTGTTGATTTTTGCCGAGTGCAAATGTACTGGGCTATAGGACAGCGTATAGTAGAAAAGGAACAACAAGGGAAAGAACGTGCAGACTATGGCACCTACCTTATAAAGAACCTTGCCAAGGAGATTGAGCCTGAGTATGGCAGCGGATTTGGTGTACGTCAACTGGAACGTTGTCGCCAGTTTTATACTATCTATCCAATTGCGTCCACACTGCGGACGCAATTGAATTGGTATCAATATAAGCAACTTATTGCTATTGCCGACCCCGACAAACGAGAGTATTACGAACTGGAAGCTGTCAACGAGGGTTGGTCCGGTCGCCAGCTTGAACGCCAAATCAATTCGATGCTGTATGAGCGTCTTCTAATGAGCAATGACAAGGAATCTGTACTTGCAGTAGCACGCAAAGAACGTATTCCAGAGTCGCCACAGGAGATTATCAAAGACCCGATGGTGCTGGAGTTTCTTGGTCTGGAGCGCAAGGCTTCTTACTATGAGAAAGACTTAGAGAGTGCCATCATCTCTCATATAGCCGACTTCTTGCTCGAAATGGGCAAGGGCTTTTCTTTTGTGGCAAGACAAAAGCGTCTGTTGATAGAGGATGATGAGTATTTTGCGGATTTAGTTTTCTATAATCGTCTGCTACGATCTTTTGTGGTTATTGAAATAAAAAACCATAAACTAACACATCAAGACCTCGGTCAGTTGCAACTATACGTCAACTATTACGACCGATACGAAAAGACAGACGACGAGAATCCAACCATCGGTATTTTGCTCTGTACCGACAAGAATGACACAGCGGTAAAACTTGCTTTACCAGAAAACAACAAAACGATTCTAGCCAGCAAATACCAACTCTATCTGCCTACAACAGAACAGCTGATTAGTGAAATTAACGAGGTCAAAAAGTTGGCAGAAAAGCATTAACATTAATTTTATGGTCGATAAAGAAGAAAGTGATATTATATAATAATGATAAAAAAGGCTGCGTCACCACAAAGTAACGCAGCCTTTTTCATATTTCATCCTTATCCCTTTAAAAACTAACAGGATAAGATATTTGATCTTTACCAAAGCTCCAGACGCTCATTCTTAGGAATGAACATCTTGTCGCCCTGCTTTACACCGAATGCCTCATACCAGGCATCAATGTGAGGAAGAGCACCATCTACACGCCACTTGCCAAGCGCATGAGGATCGTTCTTCACACGGTTGCGAATCTCCTTCTCGGTGATATTCTGACCCCATACACCTGCGTAAGCAAGGAAGAAGCGCTGATCAGCAGTAAAGCCATCCTTGTTCTTCAAAGGCTTCTTGGCTGTCGCATTCTTGAAGGCATTGAAAGATACCATCAAACCACCGTGGTCGGCAAGGTTCTCACCCAATGTAAAGCGACCGTTGGCATTCAGATCAGGCAAAACCTTGATGTTACTGAAGAAATCAGCATACATATCTGCACGCTTGTTGAAGCCCTCAGCATCAGCAGCGGTCCACCAATCCTTCAGGTTACCGCTGGCATCATACTGGCGACCCTGATCGTCGAAACCGTGAGTCATCTCATGACCAATCACTACACCGATAGCACCATAGTTGAATGCCGCGTCTGCCTTGGCATTAAAGAATGGATACTGAAGGATACCTGCTGGGAAGCAGATCTCATTGGTGGTAGGATTATAGTAAGCATTCACAGTCTGAGGAGTCATATACCACTCATCTCTGTTGACTGGCTTACCAGCCTTCTCAGCAATCTCCTTATTGTTGCGGAACTGGCGGCAAGCCATCACGTTCTCATAGAAGCTCTTGGATGGATCGATGGTAAGTTTACGATAGTCAGTCCACTGGTTAGGATAACCAATCTTGACATAGAACTTATCGAGCTTATTGTGGGCAGCAGCCTTAGTCTCTGCACTCATCCACTTCTGAGCATCGATACGCTGACCGAGGCTCACCTGGAGATTCTTGACCAAAGTCTCCATCATCTTCTTAGAAGACTCTGGGAAGAACTTCTTGCAGTAGATTCTGCCGAGCGCCTCACCCATCTGAGCATCTACCTGAGAAGTAGCACGCTTCCACAATGGATGGTCTTCCTTTCTGCCACTCATGGTCTTGCCGAAGAAATCGAAGTTTGCCTCACGGATCTCATCGGTGAGATAAGCAGAAGAACTGCCGATGACACTCCACTCCATCAAAGCCTTCAAGGTCTCAGCATCCTCAGCAGCAGTAATCTTGTCGTAACCAGCCATGAATGCAGGCTGACCCACAATCATCTCCTGGATATATTCGCTCTTGATGCCCTCGCCGTTAGCCAATGCCTCAAGAGGAATGTTTGGATAATTCTCCTTAAACTGCTTCAGGCTCATCTTGTTGTAGTTAGCCTGTGGGTCACGGAGTTCGGTACGGCTCTTGGAGATAGTAGCAAGACTGGTCTCGTGGAGGAATACCTTCTGTGCCTTCTTGGCAGCATCGGCAGCAGAGAAGCCATAGAGCTGGAACATCTTTGCCACGTAAGTCTTGAATGCCTCACGGATGGCTATGGTAGCAGCATCGTTGTTGAGGTAGTAATCCTTGGAACCGAGAGTCAAACCACCCTGCATCACATTGTAGATGTTCATAGTTACGTTCTTCTCATCAGCACCGAAACCGGTACCGAAACCTATGCCCAAGCCCTGCATGGCATACTTCACCTGCAAGTTCTGGAGATCTGCCTTGGTCTTGGCAGAAGCAATCTCATCGAGGAGAGGCTTTACGGGAGCAATACCCTCCTTATTGCGGCGGTCGATATCGAGCGCCAACTTATAGAAGTCGGAAAGCTTCTGCTCGATGGTTCCAGCCTTGTAGGTCTTCTTCTTGAGTTCATCAAGAATAGAGTTGATACGCTTGTTGCTGTTCTCAGCCAACTGTTCGAAACTACCATAACGGCTGTAGGCAGCAGGAAGCGGATTGTTCTTCTGCCAGCCACCGGTAGCAAACTGATAGAAATCATCAGCAGGCTTTGCTGTCTTGTCAAGATTGCTCAAGACAAGTCCCGACTTGTTCTGAGCATCAGCAGCCAAAGGCATGGCTGCGAGCATCATCATCGGAAGGATGTACTTCATTTTCATAATTACTTTATTTATACTAATTAAACTAATTCTACTAGAACAATACTATAACTTAATTATTATTTAAAAACATTATATTCTGCCTGTATATGATGAACTGTGCCATCCTTATCCTTGCACTTAACATCAATGGTCACTTCGTCTTGCGAAGAAGCTTCTCCTTCCTTCATATAGATATAGCTACCTTCGATTATCGAATTATAAGACCATACATGATACTCGTCCTTTCCTGTATCTTTATTATTCAGGCTCAACGTTATTTCAGCAGCATTCTTCGCATCTGCCAAATCAATCTTTTCGTTATATTCAAATTGATCTATACTAATCTGAAAACCGCCATGACTTCTTTTATTTGCTATTTCACATCTAAAAAGACCGGCTCCCCAACTTGCAAAACCCCAATAGCTATACGGAGCCTCATCATAGTTAAACGTATAACGATGAGAAGGTTCATTTTGCCAGTTCTCAGAAGGGAGATAATCACTATATGGAAGTTCACCACTATATTTTACCTTTAACGTATGCTCATAGCCATTATCTCCTGAATAGACAAGATCAATTATAAGTTCTATATGATTTCCCTTTCTAGTCAGCTTATAATAGCTACCAGCCTTAACATTAGAGCTTCCTCCAGTAACTCTATACGTTTTCTGACCATCAGTAAATTGTATCTGAGAAGAATATTTATCTGTGGTCAAATCAACTTTCTCACCATAGATATAGTTCGTACAACTCAAATAAAGCTGCTTTTGGGAATGCTTGGAATCCTCTAAAGCTAGTTTTAAATTGAACTCCTTGTCACTAGAAGGTGAAGAAGTAGCAACAGACACATCCATGAGATTGCTCACATTATATGATGATTGATCCCACACCACTGCAGCCGATCCGGATTCTCCATCCAGCGACTCCTTGCTACATGAACTTAAGAAACATAGCACACCAATAAATAAGAGTGCTAGAAAATTAATTCTATATCTTTTCATCTGATTCCAATTTTTTATTTACCACACCAACCACATAATGTTTTGCCCTGACCGATGGCATTAGCCTCATCAGTAGCAGTTATATGGCCTGTACTTCGCTTCAATGCCTGACAATTTCTATCCTTATGGTATCGCTTGGAACCTGGGCTATCTGAAACATATACCTTGCCTCCTGCAGTTACCTCTGTTTGGAAGGCATCAGTCTCAGCACTACTTGAAGAAGATGACAACCTACCTATCGCAAAGCCAAGCATCAAGAGACCTATAAAGAAGGTTGCTGCACTTATAAACAGAAAGTATTTCAATTTTCTACAAACTTTTTGCAAAGAACGCTTTTGTAGTCCACAAGTAAGAAAGGCTTTATCATACTTCATTAATTTAAGTTCCAGCATGCGCCTTTTCTTTTGAACGGATTCAACCTTGTCTATGAGAGCAAAATATTTCTTATTTGAAATATCATTAACATCACTAATTCCCCAAAGAACGAATATCTCTAGCGGACTTTTATTCGTATCAAAGTCAATAAGCAGATTATAATAGTCGTTTGAAGCAAAATAGGACAAATCTTCTTTCACCTCATCCCACTTGAATAAACTATCAAATGTCTTTATACGATGTTCAAATATAAAAAGGATAGTATTATATAATGATATACTTGTTTTTTGGCTATATGTCTTTTGGGACAACTTAATATATGAAAGATAACCCTTACGTACATCATAATAAATATACACTTCCATTTTTACCTGATGGAAATACTTGAAATAACTAGGCATTTTTACTACAAGCAAACCATCCTCCACAGAACAGTCAAATCCAACTTTACTTAGGGATAGATATATTTTCCTTAAATCATAGTAGTCTTGTTTTTGCAAAATAATATTTTGCTCAGTTACCTTTCTTAATGCTTCCAAGAAAGCACAAATATCCATTCCTGGATAAAAATCCAAAATTGAAAATCGACCACAATAATTATAAGAAAGACTCATATCACTCACCACATTTTCATTTTCTCGTTATTTATTATTGTTTTAACTATGAATTCTTCACTTCCTCCAGCTCTTCGGAGAGCATCATCCAGTTCTCGTTTTCCTCATCCAGGCTCTTCATCAGCTCGGTATATTCGGTAACGAGTTCCATATTCGTAGCATTCTCAGGCTTCATCAGGAGGGCATCAATCTCTGCCTTGCGGGTTTCGAGCTTTTCAATCTTCGTCTCGCATTCCTTCACCGCCTTCTCAGCCTTGCGAATCTTCTTCTGCTGTTCCTTGTGCTCGGCATAGCTGAGCTTTCCGGAGGATGCCTCGGAAGAATCTGCAGATGATGATGATGAAGAAGATGGAGATCCGGCAGATGACATATTCTGACTTCCGACCTGATTCGCCAGCGCCTGACTGATGCTCTCGGCATTGTGGGCACGGAGATAATCGTAGATACCGCCCAGATGCTCACGAACCTTACCACCGGCAAACTCATATACCTTATCTACCAGTCCGTCGAGGAACTCACGGTCGTGGCTCACGATGATAGCGGTGCCGTCGAATGCCTTGATGGCTTCCTTCAACACATCCTTCGACTGCATGTCGAGATGGTTGGTAGGCTCATCGAGAATCAGGAGATTCACCGGTTCGAGCAGGAGCTTGATCATCGCCAGACGACTGCGCTCTCCTCCACTCAACACCTTGACATATTTCTCGGAAGTTTCGCCACCAAACATAAAGGCACCCAGCAGATCGTTCACCTTGAGGCGCATCTCGCCGGTAGCCACATTGTCGATGGTCTGGAAAATGGTAAGATTCTCGTCGAGGAGCTGCGCCTGGTTCTGTGCAAAATAACCAATCTGCACATTATGACCTATCTTGAGATTGCCCGTAAAAGGAATCTCGCCCATGATACACTTCACAAGGGTAGATTTACCCTCGCCGTTCTTACCTACGAATGCCACTTTCTCGCCACGCTTGATGGTAAGAGTCACATGGTCGAAGACGGTATGATCGCCATAATCCTTTCTCACCTCATCGCAGATAACCGGATAATCGCCGCTACGGAGACAAGGAGGGAACTTGAGATGCATCTGCTTGGTATCCACCTCATCCACCTCGATAGGAACGATTTTCTCCAACTGCTTGATGCGGCTCTGCACCTGTACAGCCTTGGTTGGCTTATAGCGGAATCGCTCGATGAAGTCCTTGATATCGGCTATTTCCTTCTGCTGGTTTTCGTAGGCGCGGAGCTGCTGCTCACGGCGCTCGGCACGAAGTACCACATACTCATCGTATTTCACCTTGTAATCCTCTACCCTTCCGCAGGTAATCTCCAGGGTGCGGTTGGTTACATTATTGATAAAGGCACGGTCGTGACTTACCAGCACCACCGCCTTGGCACTCTGCGCCAGGAACTGCTCCAGCCACTGGATACTCTCGATGTCGAGGTGGTTGGTAGGCTCATCGAGGAGAAGTACATCCGGCTTCTGGAGCAGGATCTTTGCCAACTCAATACGCATACGCCATCCACCGGAGAACTCTCGGGTAGGACGGTCGAAGTCTTCACGGGTGAAACCCAGACCGCTCAACGTGCGCTCTATTTCCGCCTCGTAGTTTTCACCGCCCATCATCATATAGCGATCATGTTCCTGGGTGAATTTCTCCACGAGCTGGGCATAGCTCTCGCTCTCGTAGTCGGTGCGGTCAGCCATTTCCTGCTGCATCTTATCGAGGCGCGCCTTCATCTCGGTATTGTGGGCGAAAGCCTTGCGGGTTTCCTGCTTCACGGTGGTATCATCCTGCAGTTTCATCACCTGAGGCAGATAGCCGATGGTGGTTTCATTAGGGATAGCCACTACGCCGGAGGTTGGCTTCTGCAAGCCACAGAGAATCTTCAGCATCGTAGATTTGCCGGCACCGTTCTTACCTACCAGGGCAATGCGGTCGCGGTCGTTGATTACGAAGCTTACATCATTGAAAAGTGGCTTTACGCCAAACTCTACTTTCAGTCCTTCTACTGAAATCATATTTTATACTTTGAACTTTGAATTTTGAACTTTGAACTTTATGATTAGCAGTTCTGTTATTGCTCTGACTTCTTCTTCTCCTTACGGAATGAGCAGGGAGGAATCTCCATAGCTCAGGAAGCGGAAATCATGAGAGAGGGCATAATCATATACCTTCTTCCAATCACCATGCAGGAAGGCACTCACCAGGAGAAGCAGGGTGCTCTGAGGCTGATGGAAATTGGTTACCAGCATCTTCACAATCTTATAGGTATAACCTGGAGCGATGATGATCTGCGTGCTGGAGTGAAGGGCTTCCAATCCGTTGCGGTCGAGATAATCGACGATTGCCTGGATAGCCTGCACCGGAGTGATGTCATCCACCAGATTGCCATCTGCCGACAGCTCGTATGGATCCCACTGTTTTACATGCAAATCCTCCTCGCTTGCCTCAGGATGCTTGATGAGATGCACGCCCATATAGTAGAGACTCTCGATGGTGCGCACACTGGTGGTTCCCACGGCAATGACCTGGCACTCGTGCTTGATGAGCTTTTCCAGACTGCGACGATGAACCACGATATATTCGGTATGCATCTGATGACCTTCTATCTCAAGACTCTTCACCGGCTTGAAGGTTCCCGCTCCTACATGAAGGGTTACCTCTTCACGGTCGATGCCATGCGCATCCAGGTCCTGGAGTACCGCATCGGTGAAATGCAGACCGGCTGTTGGGGCAGCCACACTACCCTTAATCTTGGAATATACAGTCTGATAAGTGGTCTTGTCACTTTCTTCTGTCTTGCGGTTCAGATAAGGAGGGATAGGCAACTCTCCCACTGCTTCGAGAATCTCGGCAAAGGAAACATGCTCGTTGTCCCAGTCGAAATCCACCCAGTAGTTGGTGCCGCCACCTTTAGCCACCATTTCAGCCGCCTCTGTGCTGAGCGCATCTCCACGGCGCATGGTAGCAGAGAGGGTAAGCTGATGACCCTTGATCTCGAAGTCGCGCTTCAGGCTTCCCTCTTTCCATTTCTTCAGGTTACCAATCATACAGAGCCATGAGCAGTGACCCGAAGTCTGGAACATCAGCTCATAGTCGGTAGGTGCAGCAGGCTCCATCAGGAACACCTCGATGAGTGCTCCCGTCTCCTTGCGGAAATGCATGCGCGCCTGGATTACCTTGGTATTATTGAATACCATCATGGCACCCTTTGGCAGATAGTCGGGAAGATGGAAGAACACATCGTCGCTTACCTCGCCATGCTTATAGACCAGCAGTTTACTGTGGTCGCGCTGTGAGATAGGAAACTTGGCGATGCGCTCATCTGGCAAATCGTAATTATAATCACTAATCTTAATATGTTTTGTATCCATTATTTACTTTGAAAATTGAACTTTTTATTTTTGAAAATAGTGATGCCCACAAGAAGGCTCACTGCCTGATTACAACCCCGTCATCAGAACGACGGCACGCAGGATGACATATACGAGGGTGAGCATCAGAACGGTCATAATCATATCGATGTCATCGCAATCATATCCCGTACTGGTATATTGATTCGAAACATACTTGATTTCCGGTGACATACGTCGGTACATACGATGGAAGAAAAGATATACCAGCGTACCAACCACCATGCCCAGCAGCATGCCGCAAACGATGTCCAGAGGATAATGAACGCCCAGATAGAGGCGGGTCCAGCAGTTCACCAGCGACCATGCTACCAGGGTGAAGGTGAGCATCCTGCTCCTTACAAGCAGCGAGAAGAACACGGCTATCGCCATGGTATTGGCTGCATGCGCAGAACAGAAACTGTAGTCCTTCAGACGAAGATTATCCACTACCTGTACGGAATATTTTACCAGCGGATCGTTGGAAGGTCGCCATCTAGCCGCCAGCGGTTTGATGATTCCCTCAGCAATGCCATCGGCAAAAAGGATGCACAGGAATGCGCAGCCTACAATAAGACCAATCTGCCCGATTGTCTCATTATTGCGCATCACGATGATAAAGAGTACAAGATAGAGCGGTATCCACGTGAAACCCGAAGTAAGTGCCATCACCAACTGGTCGAGAATCACATTGTTACTGCCGTTGAACCACTGCAGTATCTGAAAGTCAATATCTTGTATCGAACTAAAATCCATTTACTTATTGTTTTATATTTAATGTTGAATGTAGAATGATATCAGTGTCTGACGCTCCATTCACATCATTCTCCTAGATTTCCTCGAGGTGCTTGGTCTCGATCCATCCTTCTCTTCCATCGCCAACGCGGATGCCACGCCAGTCGGTCATACCCTTGTCGATGATATCTACACGGGTACCCTCGTGGAGTACAAACTGATCGGTACTGGTCTTGGCAGGCGTCTTCTTGATGTTCACGGAAGGTGAGATGATGATGGCACCCTTGCGGTTGTCGAGCGCCTGCTTCTGCTGATAGGCAAAGAGATTGCTCAGCAGGAAGACGAGGAAGAAGCCGATACCGCCAAAGAAGCCGATCTTGCGCATCAGGATGTGCGGACCGAAGAGATAGAGCAGCACGAGCAGCAGCGCCATGATGATGGAGATGATGCCAGTCTTCGCCCAGTTATCTACACTCGTGAAGTTGACCAGCGCCTTATACCAGGTAACGAAGAACATTTCGCTTACCGGGGTAATCTTGTCGATGGTCTTGCTGCGTGCAAACTGGAGATTGAAGTTGATGTCCTCATCTCCAGGCGAGAGCAGACGGGCACGTTCATAGTTGAGCACCGCCTTGGTGATATTGTCTGTACGATAGTAGGCATTGCCGAGGTTGTAGTAAATCTCGGCAGAGGCACCATTCTTGAGCAGTTCTTCGTAGTCGCGGATAGCCTGCTGGTAGTTGCCCTTCTGGTATTCCGTATCGGCATTGTTCTTGGTGATTGCCGATACCGGAGAAGCGCCGAAGCCCAGCATCGCCAGGAGCAGCCATACGAAGGAATATCCGGCAGGATGCTTCTTGACGTTCTTGCGAGCCGCATTGATTGCATTTTCTATTTCCATAATCGCTGTCATTGCCGATTCGAAGGTACGGTTCATATTGCCGGCAGGATCGCCTGGAGCATAACGCTCGAACTCGCACTCATCGAGAGCGGAAGTAAACTTCTGTATTGTAGCATCATCCACATCGTGGGCGATGAGTTTCTCACGGATATTCTCACGAGAGAGCTGCTCTACCGGCATGTTCAGCTTGTAGCTCATATATCCCCAGAGGGCACGCATCACCTCATCATAGAACTCGCCCTGCTTGCCCTGCAGCATCAGCTTGTTGGCCATGCGCAGACGCTTGGTAGCTATCTTGCCCGCCTTGTTGGAGCGCTTCTTCACGATGTCGGCATTCTCGATGGCTCTGCGGTGGAATACCACCAGCAGCACGAAGAAGGCGATGAGCGGAATGAGCAGACAGATCCAGTAGCCGAAGCTTCCGAAGAACATATCATCTGCCTGATGCTGTGAGGTCTTGCCCAACATGATGGTATGGATATCCTTGTCCTTGCTGGTATAGTCAGCCGACTCGGATGTGGATCCATCTCCCTTCTCCACGTTCAGAGTGAAAGGTTGGGTCTTGATGGTCTTATACTCATTCTTGCTGGTATCATAATAGGTGAACTCCACGGCAGGAATGGTATAGCTGCCCTGATTGCGAGGAACAGCCAGGAAATCGTAGATCATATTACCCTCCACTCCATTGGCAGTGAGTCGGGTCTTATCTGTTACCTTGGCATCATACTTGTCGAAATCCTTCGGGAAATTCACTACTGGCTGCTTCAGCAACTTGAGGTTTCCGATACCTCCCACAATCACACGGAGCGTGATCGGTTCGCCTGCCTTGATTTCCTTCTTGTCAAGACAAGCTGAGATATTGAACTTACCTACTCCACCCGAGAAGTTGGCAGGGCGCTGAGGCAACGGATCTACCTGCAGGGTGATACCCGGAGCCTTGATGTCCTTCTTTACCTCTACATATCCGGAGCCGCCATTGAAGAAGGCCTCCATAGGGTCAACATTGCGGTTCTGCTGTACCACGATGCCCTTGAAGGTGATGGAAGGAATCTCCAGCTTACCGGTCATCTGAGGATACATCACATACTGGCTCCAGGTGACACACTTGTAAGGACGGCCGTTCACCATTTCGGTATGGAAAGTCTTCTGCTGTGGCAGAGGTACTTCCTGGTTGTGGAATCCCTTCAGGTCTGGCATCTTGCCTTCCAGCTGGGTGAGTTCCACCTGTGTATATACCTTGTAGGTAAGCAGGATAGGTTCCTGCTCGTGTACTCTCTTCTTGTTGGCAGACACCTTGATGAAGAGGTCGCTGCCTGAGATGGCAGAGCCTGCGGTACGCATACGAGGTTGGTCGTAGCTATTCTGTCCGTGCATGCTAGGAGCGCCGTTGGTATGCTGGGCGTGACCCGACACCGTAATCCTCACGGCGTGAGAAGCCAGGCTCCTGCCTCCTACGACGGCGTGGGAAGCACCAATGTTGAAGGTACCATTCTTTGCCGCATAAAGGGTGTAGGTGATGGTTACAGATGAAGAGGACGAGGTATGTCCGTTGATCATCTGATAACTGGATTGCGAGGATGTGTAAGGGCCTGCGATGACTTCGAGTCCATCCTGCACTGCACCCATTCTGAATTCCTCTACATCACGGGTGTTGATGGTATAGGCGACACGGAAGTTTTCTCCAGCCGCTACGTGCGATGGAGCCGACACGGAGATATGCTGGGCCACCGCATGCACCTGGTAGCCTAGCAAGCATATCAGCAATATCAAATACCAACCTATTCTTTTCATATCGTATCTTAAATAATAGCTAAATATTATATGTAAACCGTATTTTTATCTCATCTAATCTTTTACCAATTCTTGTCGTAAGCCTTCCTGCGTGGCTGGCTCATCGCCTTCTGCAACTTGCGCTTGGTGGCTTGCTCCTGCTGAACGGCGGCATTCAGGAGCTGCTCGGCATTCTCGCGGCTCATCTTGTCCTGGTTCGGCTGGTTTTGGTTCTGATTATTCTTGTTATTCTTATTCTTGTTCTTGTCGTTCTTGTTCTTATCGTCGTTTTTATCCTTGTTGTCTTTGTTCTTGTCCTTATTCTGATCCTTCTTGTTCTTGTCCTTGTTCTTATCCTTGTTGTTCTTGTTCTTATCCTTGTTTTGCGGATTGTTCTTGAGCAACTTCTTGCAGAGGGCAAGATTATAACGGGTCTCATTGTCCTGTGGATTGCATCTCAGCGCCATCTTGTAGTATTCGATGGCCTGGGCATATTCACGGTGGTTCTGCATGATCACGCCCATATTGTGATAGCTGGCAGCACGGCGGAGGCGGTTGGTTTCCAACTGGGCAGCATTGGTAAACTGCTGTATCGCCATGGAGTCTTTCTGCTGCGCCATGAGCGCACAACCAAGATTGTATATCGCCTGTGGATTCTTCTGATTCTTGGAGATAGCCTTGCGATATTGGGTTTCTGCCACTGCCCATTTTTGAGATTTGAAGGCACGATTGCCCTGACGGATCAGGTTGCGATCAGTCTGGGCTCCGACTTGTGCCGTACCCACCAGCAACATTGCCACTGTTACTATTATATAATGTATATACTTCATTTTTACATCTATATTTTAAAGCTTTTGCCCTTTCAGGGCGCCTTGCTACTACTCGCTTTACCCAGGGCGATGCCCTGGGCTAAGAGCTTCTGCCCTTTCAGGGCGACTCCGGAAACGAAACCGGAAAACAACCGTTCAGGGCAAATAGGTGACAGGCCTGACTTTCTGCCCCGATTATTTCGGCAGCTTCAAGGAATCCCTTTTGAAGAACTTGATGTTCCTGAGCAACGGATTCTTTACTTCCAGCATGCAGACCTCGATGATGAGCAGGAGGATGATGAGAATGCCCACAGCCTGAAACTGTTCATCGTAGGCACTGTATATCACGCTGGTCATATCTCCCTTCTGCAACTTGGTAAGGTCATCATTCAATGCCTTTTCTGCATCGCTCGTATTATCCACATGGATATACTGACCCTTGCCAGCCTGCGCCAGTTCGCGGCACATCTGCTCGTTGAGGGCTGTCATCACGGTATTGCCTGCGTGATCCTTCAGATAAGAGCCATCGCCCATCGGGATAGGAGCGCCCTTGGTATTACCGATACCGAGGATAAACACGTTGATGCCCTTCTTCTGGGCAATCTCGGCTGCCTCCTTGGCACCATCCTCATGGTTCTCACCATCGGTAATCACGATGATGGCTCTACCCACATTGTCCTGCTGGGTAAAACTCTTGGTGGCAAGCGAGATGGCATCGCCGATATTGGTACCCTGAGTCTGGATCAGCCCCGGTGTGATATTCTGCAGGAACATCTTTGCCGATACATAATCACTAGTAATAGGCAACTGCACGAAGGCATCGCCTGCAAAGACGATCAGTCCAATCTTGTCGTTGCTGAAGTTATCTACCAGATTCTCTATCAGCATCTTGCTCTTGTCGAGACGCGAAGGAGCCACATCCTCGGCAAGCATGGAATTGGAGATATCGAGACAGATCATCGTCTCGATGCCATTACGCTTGTCGTGAGAAATCTTGCTTCCCATCTGAGGGCGAGCCACCATCACGATGACGAGTGCCAAGGCTGCAAGCATCAGCACAAACTTCACCGTAGGACGGTATTTGGATATGTCGGGCATCAACTGCTTGAGCAGTTCCGGATCGCCCAATCTTTTCAGCTTAGCCTTTCGCCTTCTCCAGCCTACCAGACGAACCAGTATGAGCACCGGTATCAGCCAAAGCAGCCAGAGAAACGTAGGATCTTCAAATCTTAACATATTTATATGATGTTATAATCTATTTTGTCTAAACTCCTCTTTCATCAAGGAATTCTTCTGAACCAAGTGAGGCGGAGCAATATCTCCAGGAGCAGTACCAGGAGTGCACCCAGGGCAAAAGGCTGATAGGCCTCATAACGCTTGGCAAAATGCTTCACATTAAACTTAGACTTCTCCAACTTGTCGATGTCCTTGTAGATTTTCTTCAACTCGGCTGTACTCGTAGCTCGATAGAAGTTTCCATCGGTGGTCTGAGCGATGTCGCGCAGCGTCGGGGTATCGATTTCCACCGGGATATTGACATACTGAACGCCTCCTGCCACAGGCATCGGATAAGGCGCCACCTTGTTGGTTCCCACACCGATGGTATAGACTCTGATGCCGTAGCTCTTGGCTATCTCGGCAGCGGTCATAGGCGAGATGTCACCCATGTTGTTACTACCGTCGGTGAGCAGGATTACCACCTTGCTCTTTGCCTTGGAATCCTTGAGTCGGGTCACAGCGTTGGCAAGTCCCATACCCACAGCGGTACCGTCGTCGATGAGTCCGCGAGCCGCAATATCGGTGCGGGTGTCATGCAGGAGTCTGAGCAGACTGGCATGATCGGTGGTCATCGGACATTGCGTGAAAGCCTCTCCGGCAAAGATGGTGAGTCCGATATTGTCGGTAGGACGGCCGGAGATAAACTCGGTAGCCACATCCTTCGCCGCCTCCATACGGTTTGGCTTCAGGTCCTCGGCAAGCATAGAGGTTGATACGTCCATGGCAAGCATGATATCGATACCTTCTACGGTCTTGTTGTCCCAGGAATAGTGGGTCTGCGGACGGGCCATGGCGATGACGATGAGCACGAAGCAGATGCATCTCAGCACCATCGGCAGATGGATGAGTCTGACGCGCATGCTCTTGGGAGCATACTGATAGATGCGGGTATTACTCATGCGCATCGTAGGCTCGCTCTTCTTCCTGCCCAGGAAATACCATAATATATAAGGTATCAGCAGCAGGAGCAGCAGAAAATATGCTTTACTTGCAAATTCCATTTCTTAATTTCTTTTTATTGTTTACATCACCGGCTCTGGATTTCCGAGCCTGATGACATTTACATCACGAGCATCGCTACCTGATAAACGATGTAGCCAAAGATGGCAACTACGCTGATGCCGCCCACCCAGAGCAGGGTCTTGATGACTCGGCGCTGCTGCTGCGACTTCTGGTCTTCGGTACTGAGCGTTGGAACGATCTTCTCCTCCTTAGGCTGCTCATCGGTCTTCGTCTGGTCGATGAAGTTGATGGCATTCACCAGGTTGGCATCGTTCTCGTTCATCGGAATCTCGTACTTGGCAAACTTCACCAGGTCGGCGGTGGAGAAGAGCATTCTCAGCTCGTCTATCATCTTCTGGTCGCCCGAAGCACGCAGGTGCTCGATGATTTCTCCACTGGTCATCTCCATCGCATTGAATCCGAAGCGGCTCACGATATAGGCACGCAGCGTATTGGTCAACTGGGTGTAGTACTCTTTCTGAGTCTCCTGGCTGGCGCTGGTATGATGATGCTTGATGTCATTGATTTCACGCAGTGCCTTCTCATGGGCAGGCACCCTCTTCACGATGCGGATGCGGGCGATGATAGGCTTGTTCTTCTTCAGACGATTGCGGAGATAAATCATTGCACCACAGATGATAATCATCAGCAGGCTCAACCAGAAGGCGAAGCTCCACTCACTCCACTCGAAAGGATTGTCCTGTACACCCTTTGCCGGATAGAACTGGTTAGGATGCACCGTATCTACCGGAACGGTGAGCACCTTCAGTGCCAACGGATTTCCGTGATAGCTCTTGCCGTCGATCTTCACATCGAGTGCAGGAACCACATACACCTTCTCATCGAAAGAGGTAAGCGTATAGTCGCGGCTCACCTGGATGCGGTCATCATCCATCTGCATCGTGTCGCCCTTGCTCTGCTCCACCACCTCTACACCAGGTACAATCTGGTCCTGAGGCTTGAAGGATGGCAGCACGATTCTGGCACCCTTCCGGGCAGTAGCCTTGAGGTGCAGGATGGTCTGCTGTCCGATAAGCAGCTGCAGGGAATCCATGCGCTGCTCCACGGTCTGACCGAAAGCCAGCGTAGAGCAACCCATCAGCGCCATCGTCAATATGATATTCTTTATTTTCATGTTATCTTACTTTAGCCTCTCTGTTTGAACAGCATCAGGAGCGCCTTCGAGAAGTCCTCGTTGGTGGCTACCGAAGTCCAATCTACCTTGCTCTTGGCAAAGAGCTGTCGCAGATTCTCCTGCTGTCGCAACCAGTTTTGGGTGTGAGCCACTCTCAATTTCTTCGAACTGGTATCGATATACATCTCGTGTCCCGTCTCGGCATCCATCACCTTGAGCAGTCCCACGTCGGGCAGCTGCTTGGCACGCGGATCATACACCTGTATTCCCACCACATCGTGCTTCTGGTTGGCTATCTGCAGCTGGTGCTGATAGTCCTTGCTATCGTAGAAGTCGCTGATGACGAAAGCCGTGCAATGGCGTTTCATCACCCTCGTGAAGTATTCCAGGGCACATCCGATATCGGTACGCTGACTCTCAGGATGAAAGTCGAGCATCTCACGAATGATGTAGAGGATATGCTTGCGTCCCTTCTTGGGAGGGATATATTTTTCTATTCTGTCGGAAAAGAAGATGACACCTATCTTGTCGTTGTTCTGGATGGCACTGAAGGCAAGGGTTGCAGCTATCTCGGTAGCCAGGTCGCGCTTCATCTGGCGCATGGTACCGAAATCGAGCGAACCGCTCACATCCACCATCAGCATCACGGTAAGCTCTCGCTCTTCTTCAAAGACCTTGACGAAAGGGCGATGGAAGCGAGCCGTCACATTCCAGTCGATGTCTCTCACGTCGTCGCCATACTGATATTCGCGCACCTCGGCAAAGGCCATTCCCCTACCCTTGAAGGCAGAATGATACTGGCCGGCGAAGATGTTCTGGCTCAATCCGCGAGTCTTGATCTCGATCTTCCGAACTTTCTTTAAGATATCTTGTGTATCCAACTTAATTTACTTTGAATTTTGAACTAAATCAAGGCACTTCAACCTTGTTGATGATGCGGCTGACGATTTCCTCGCTGGTGATTTCGCTTGCCTCTGCCTCGTAAGAGAGGCCGATGCGGTGGCGGAGTACATCGTGAGCCACGGCACGTACATCCTCAGGAATCACGTAGCCACGGTGCTTGATGAAGGCGTAGGCTCTGGCTGCCTTGGCAAGTGAGATACTGGCACGAGGACTGCCGCCAAAGGTGATCATATCCTTCAATTCGCCCAGGCCGTAACGGTCTGGATAACGGGTAGCAAAGACGATGTCGGCAATATACTGCTCAATCTTCTCATCGATATACACCTCGTTGACGATGCTGCGAGCCTTCAGGATTTCCTCGGCTGTAGTAACCGGAGTCACGGTAGGCAGACCGCCCTGGATGTTCTCACGGATGATGAGCTTCTCTTCTTCGATGGTAGGATAATCGATGATAACCTTGAGGAGGAAACGGTCCACCTGAGCCTCAGGCAACTGATAGGTACCCTCCTGCTCTACCGGGTTCTGGGTAGCCATCACCAGGAATGGATTAGGCAAATGGAAAGTCTGCTCGCCGATGGTTACCTGATGTTCCTGCATCGCCTCGAGCAAGGCACTCTGCACCTTGGCTGGAGCACGGTTGATCTCATCTGCCAGGACGAAGTTGGCAAACACAGGTCCTCGCTTCACGTGGAAGGCTTCATCCTTCTGCGAATAGATCTGCGTACCGATTACGTCGGCAGGCAACAAATCGGGTGTAAACTGTATGCGGCTATAGTCTGCACTAATCAACTGTGACAATGTTTTGATTGCAAGAGTCTTCGCCAGACCCGGTACACCTTCCAGGAGAATGTGACCATCAGAGAGAAGACCGATAAGGAGACAGTCAACGAGGTGCTTCTGACCTACGATGACCTTGTTCATGCCCATTACCAGGTTGGTAACGAACTGACTCTGTTGTTCAATCCGGATATTCAACTCACGGATATCAATAGCTTCTGCCATAATCTTATTATCAATTTTACGTTTAATTCATTCTAAAAACAGAACAAAGGGCACTTCCAAAATGCCCTCCGTCCTCAAATCAAACGCAAAAGTACTCAATTATGAGCACAAAAGCGAATAAAGCTAACTAAATTATATTAAAAAAGTTTCACAAACGCTATTTTTAGAAACTTTTAATAAAGCAGGCACACGAAGCATCAGCGATTGCGATGCTTCATATACCATGGATGTACTAGGAAATTATACACCAGGAGAGAAACCACTGTCAATCCGAAAGTCGGATACAGAAGTTCCTTATACACAGGATTCAAGATCACCGAATCCATACCAAGACCCTTCGGATACAAGTCCTTCACCAGCCAGAAACCCAATCCGATTCCTAAGCTCAACCCCAGTTCCCACGCCAGGAAGAAGGAGCTCATACTGGTGCCACGCTGGCAATGCTTGGCAAGCTTGATGTAGAAAAGCAGGAATCGGCTTCCGATGATACCCACTCCCAAGGCAAGCAAGGCAGGTACAAGCATCTCTTCGGCAAAACCCTGATCGCTTAAGGAAACAAATTCTGCTGCCGCGATCAATATCAGTCCCACGATTACCTGACTCTTCAGCTCTGCATCAGCAAAAACGTATTTTTCTGCCACCAATGCCAGAAACAGTCCGCAAAAAAACATCGCATAGACGGTGAGAGAATGAGGCAGCGACAGATAGAAGCCCGGTATCACCATGATGCATACAATATTGACGAACAGCGGAAATCCCTGAGGCAGGAAAAAGCGGTCGCTACTGATGAGTGACACGTTTTCTGACGGAGCCTTGAACGGGAATTTCACTCTGGAAACCAGCACCAAGGCAACCAATGCCAATACCGAGGCTACCGGAAAAACGACTTCCATACTGAAGACATGATAGACCAGAAGCGACAGCAATGGACCTACCGCAATGGAAAAGCGGGCAAACCAGGAGGTGATATAATTCGCCTCCGTACGCTGGAAAGATTCACAGGTATCGATAATCAGCGTACTCGCCAGCGACATCTCTGCCAAACCCAGGAAAGCGCCCTGAATCAGACGCATCACCACCAGCATCTCGAAGCCCACCTTGATATTCCAGAAGGTTTCCAGATAATAAAGAACGACGAGACTGACTGCCACACCCAGGATGGATATCTGGCATACCCGATTACGGCGATAGCGCTGCACCAGATAGGAGCAGAAGCCACCCAAAAGAAAGATGCCCAAGCCATAAGCAGCATAAACCACGCCAATCTGAGTAACGGAATATCCATCCTTAGCCATAAAATAAGGTATGGTCAGGAGGAGCATGTAGATGCTCGTCATCAGGAAGAGATTGGCGAAGCAGAGACGCCAGAAGTCATGGTGCCACAGATTAAAATGCACCGGGGTATTTTGCGTATCCATCTTAGTAGCTCTCTTCTGCGCTTGGATACTCCACGCTCTTCACGGCGTCGATATAAGCCTTTACTCCCTTCTGCATCTCCTCGCCTACCTGGGCAAAATGACGCAGGAATTTTGGCTTGAAGCCCTGGGTCATACCGAGCGCATCAGCATAAACCAAAACTTGTCCATCACAGCCGTTACCAGCTCCAATACCGATAGTTACAGCGTTTACCTGACGTGAAACTTCAGCCGCCAGTTTGGCAGGAACCTTCTCCAGAACGATGGCAAAACAGCCAGCCTTATCCAGAGCTTTAGCATCGCTGATCAGCTTCTCTGCCTCTGCATCCTCCTTGGCACGGATGCCGTAACCACCAAACTTATTCACGCTCTGAGGAGTAAGTCCAAGATGGCCGCAAACAGGAATACCGGCATTGATGAGTGCCTGAACAGTATCCAGGATTTCCACGCCACCTTCCAGCTTCAGCGCATCCACGCCCGTCTCCTTCATCATTCGGCAGGCATTGCGCAAGGCATCCTCCTTGCAAACCTGATAGCTGCCGAAAGGCATATCACAGAGCACGAGTGCATGATTGCAGGCGCGAGCCACACTGCGTGCGTGGTAAATCATCTGATCTACGGTGATAGGCAATGTATCAGCATTTCCAGCCATCACATTGCTAGCCGAATCACCTATCAGGATGGTATCGATGCCAGCTGCATCGATGATGCCTGCGGTTGTGAAATCGTAGGCAGTAAGCATCGTAACCTTCTCACCTGCCGCCTTCATTTCGGCGTAGGTCTTGGTTGTGATTTTCTTTTTGTCTGTAGATAAATATCCCATATAATTGTGTTTACTTAAAAGTATGATTCTTATCAGTCTATTTTCTGATTATCCTTTCTACAATCTTCTCCAGGTCATCGTATCCGAATCCATTGTAATCGGCTATCACATAGTCGCTGTATGGCTGGATGCTCTCTGCAGAATTGGTAGTAGCGAGTCCGAGGGTAAATGCACCCGAAGCTCTCACTGCCTTCAGTCCGTTGAAGCTGTCTTCCAGCCCCACGCATTCCTCCGGCTTTGCTCCGAAACAGGCAGCACCCTTGAGATAACAGTCTGGATCCGGCTTGCTTTTGGCAAAATCTTCGCTGGTGAGCACGCGGTCAAAATAGGTCTTGAACTCAGGATGATGCTTATACACCTGCTCCATCTTCTGCAGATTGCTGCTCGTCACCACAGCGCACTTCACACCATGCGCCTTTAGGTCTTTCAGGAAAGTTTCGAATCCGGGAATGTAAGGAAACGACATATTCAGCTCGAACTCATCGAGCCGGGCTGTTATCTTAGCCTGTTCCGACTTGCAATCGGCGTATCCATCAATATGAGCGAATGTGGCATCATCAGAGAAGTACTTGTCGTAGATCTGAACCAAGGTCTGTCCCTTGATGCGGAGCGCAAAGTCAGGCATCTCCGGATGATACTCCCTGCCTATCATTCCCCAGAAAACGGAATACTGGCTTTCTGTATCGAAAACCACGCCGTCTAAGTCGAATAATGCTGCTTTTATCATTACTTTTTATATTAAATAAATACTATCTAACATCTTTTTCGGGTGCAAAGGTACACATTTTTTTGCTAACAAGCCCCGAAATAACTACTAAATATACAAAAAAAGCTAATTTTATTTTGTTTTATCTACAATTTGCACTACCTTTGCATCGGTTTATATACATTAATAAATATAGTATATACATTAACTATTATAGATAGAAAGAAACAAAAACAAGATAGAATGAATATCATAGAGAAATATTTCCCTCACCTCACCGACGAGCAGAAGAAGCAGTTCGCTGCCCTCGACGGTCTGTATCGCGATTGGAATGCCAAGATCAATGTCATCAGCCGCAAGGATATCGACAACCTCTACGAGCACCATGTGCTCCACTCTCTGGCTATTGCCAAGGCGATCAACTTCCGCCCGGGTTCAGAGATTCTCGACTTCGGATGCGGCGGTGGTTTTCCGGGCATCCCGCTCGCCATCCTCTTCCCTGAGTGCAAGTTCAAACTCATCGACGGCACCGGCAAGAAGATTAAGGTGTGCAATGAGGTGGCTGGCGCTATCGGACTCAAGAACCTGGTGGCTGAACACCTGCGCGGCGAGGACGAGAAAGGCAAGTACGACTTCGTGGTGAGCCGTGCCGTGATGCAGTTGCCCGACCTGATGAAGATCATCAAGAAGAACTTCAAGAAGGCGGGTCAGAATGCCCTGCCTAATGGTTTGCTCTGCCTCAAGGGCGGCAATCTGAAGGAAGAGCTCAAGCAGTATTATAAGATTTCGGAAATCACCCCTCTCAGCACCTTCTTCGATGAGGAGTGGTTCAGCCAGGACAAGCAGCTGGTTTATGTTCCGGCATAGAAGTGAAGAGTGAAAAATTCATCAGCTTCACTAATCATAAAGTTCAAAGTTCAAAGTTCAAAGTTCAAAGTAAAATGCTACATATCGAAAGATTCCAAGTCAACATGTTGCAGGAAAACTGCTACGTGGTCAGCGATGACACCCTCGAGTGCGTCATCATAGATTGCGGTGCCTTCTATCCAGAAGAGCGCAAGGCGATTACCGAGTATATCAGAAAGAACAATCTGAAGCCAGTTCATCTCCTCGTTACCCACGGTCATCTCGACCACAATTTCGGCAACGATACCATCTACCAGGAGTTCGGACTGAAGCCGGAAGTGGCACAGGGCGATGAGAAGCTGATGAAGGGTCTGGCTCATCAGGCAGAGACATTCTACCAGATGCAGCTCGACACCCAGTTCCCTCCTATTGGTCATTTCTTTGAGGAAGATGAGGTAATCAAGTTCGGCAATCACGAATTCACCATCATCGAGACTCCGGGCCACAGCAACGGCTCCGTATGCTTCTATTGCGAGGCAGAGCACGTACTCTTCTCGGGCGATACCCTCTTCAAGAGCTCCATCGGCAGAACCGATTTCCCTGGCGGCAGCATGTTCCGCATCATCAACAGCCTGCGCCATCTCGGCATGTTGCCGGATGAAACACAGGTGCTGCCTGGTCACGGTGAGGCTACCAGCATCGGCGAGGAATTGGCTCATAATCCATATATGGACCGATAGTTTCAGGAAGATACAGCATTCAGAATTCCAAGGATTCAGAAGATACAGCATTCAGATGATTCAGAAGAAATCGAACACAGAGAAAATCATCCTGGGCATTGACCCCGGCACCAACGTGATGGGCTATGGCGTGATACGCGTCATCGGCAACAAGGCAGAACTGGTGGTGATGGGCGTCATCGACATGCGCAAGGAGAAAGATCCCTACTTGCGACTCGGCAGGATTTTCGAGCGGGTGACTGGCATCATCGACTCCTATCTGCCCGACGAGATGGCGATAGAGGCTCCCTTCTTCGGCAAGAATGTGCAGTCGATGCTCAAGCTCGGCAGGGCGCAGGGAGTGGCTATCGCTGCTGCCATCCACCACGACGTACCCATCCACGAGTACGCTCCGCTGAAAATCAAGATGGCAATTACCGGACAAGGTCAGGCTTCCAAGGAGCAGGTGGCGGCGATGCTGCAGCGCATGCTCAACATCCGGGAAGACGAGATGCCGAAATACATGGATGCCACCGATGCCCTGGGCGCTGCCTACTGCCATTTCCTGCAGATGGGCAGACCCGAAACGGGCGACAGGCACTATAGCAGCTGGAAGGATTTTGCTACCAAGAACGCCAGCCGCATAGAGAAAGGTACAGGCATGACGGGCCCGCAGGCAAAGCTTCTGGCGGCTATCAACCGTACCACGCACAAGTAGCCCAGCCCGGGAACATCACCCTGTTATCAAGCAACATATCAATAAAAAAATAAGAGAGATGCAAAAGATTATCAGTATTCAGAATGGCGTAACCCGTATGCCGGAATGGCGTATGGCTGAGCCAGTTAACTTCGAGGCATGCGACGGCGAGCATATCGCTATCGTAGGTCCCAATGGTGGAGGTAAGTCGATGTTCGTGGACATCCTTGTGGGCAGACACCCGCTGTTGATGCACGATCCTGATTACGACTTTTCTCCTAGTACCAAATCCCTGGTGAGCGACAATATCAAGTATATCACCTTCCGTGACACCTACGGAGGCGACAACGACCGCACCTACTTCCTGCAGCAGCGCTGGAACCAGCTGGAAATAGATGAGAACACACCTATCGTCAAGGATAAGCTGGAAGAGGCTTATCAGATGGCTGGCGAAGATACGCCGGAGCGCAGACAGCTGCAGGAACACATCTACGAGCTGTTCCACATGCACCACCTGCTCGACAAATACACCATCCTGCTGAGCAGTGGAGAGCTCCGCAAGTTCAAGCTTGCCTCTACCCTCTTCTCAGAGCCCCGCGTGCTGATCATGGACAACCCGTTCATCGGCCTGGATGCCGACACCCGCGACCAGCTCAAGGAGCTTCTCAAGTCACTCACCACCGAGCATCATCTGCAGATCATCCTCGTATTGAGTAAGAGCGATGACATCCCAGACTTCATCACCCACGTGGTAGAAGTGAAGGATATGAAGGTATATCCTAAGCTTACCAAGGAAGAATATCTGGCACAGCGCAACCCCATCCCTGCCCACGTATTATGCGAAAAATTAGAACAAGCCATCATCAACCTGCCATATAGCGACCGGGAATATCACAGTCAGGAAGTGGTGAAGATGAACAAGGTTCGCATCCAGTATGGCGAGCGCATCATCCTCAACGATCTCGACTGGACGGTTAACAATGGTGAGCGCTGGGCGCTGAGCGGACAGAATGGTGCCGGCAAGAGTACCCTGCTCAGTCTGGTATGTGCCGACAATCCGCAGAGCTACGCCTGTGACATAGCCCTCTTCGGCAATCCTCGTGGCAGCGGCGAGAGCATCTGGGATATCAAGAAGCATATCGGCTATGTATCTCCAGAGCTTCACCGTTCCTATCAGCGTGATATGCCAGCCATCCGCATCGTGGCGAGCGGTCTTACCGATTCTGTGGGTCTCTATGTAAAGCCAAAGGAAGAGGATATGGACCAGTGCCGTTTCTGGATGAAGGTATTCGGTCTGGAGGGTTTGGAAAATCGTGGTTTTCTGAAACTGTCAAGTGGCGAGCAGCGCCTGGTTCTTCTGGCACGTGCCTTCGTGAAGGATCCTGAGCTCCTCATCCTCGATGAGCCTCTTCATGGTCTTGACAACAGAAACCGCCGCCTGGTAAAGGATATCATCGAGGCATTCTGCAAGCGAAAGAACAAGACGATGATCATGGTTACCCACTATAAGGAAGAGCTCCCTGCCTGCATCGACCACAGCATCTTCCTGAAGAGACATACGAAATAGGAAAAAGCGTATGGATTCATTATTTCAATTTCAGTTTGCATGTTTTATATTCATGCTCATCAATGCCTTCATCGTAGCACTCTCCCATCTGCATGTAAGATGGGAGAACAAGCGGTATGAGCGTTCTCGATGGATGATCGTTGCTGCCCTGATAGGACTGGCGATACAATATGTGCTGCAGATGACTTTCGGGTTCCGTGCTATGCACGATAATCTGGGGGCGGTCATCAACATCCTCCTCTATACCCCCTGCTTCTCGCTCATCTCCATGGGAATCTACAACATAGAAACCACCCGTGCTAACCTCAGAAAGATGATACTGATGTGCAGTGGTATTTATGCTGCCATCATTGTGGTCTTTTGCGTGGGTATCAGTCTCCATCATAGCCTGTATATCAGAGAGGGGCTTTATCTGATGCTGACTCTGTTTTGCGTAAGTGTTTTCTATTGCATATACATGATTATTCAGGAGATGATTAGGCGTAAAAATATGTTGGAGACAATGGCTGCAACGGATATGTTGCCTTACGTGAGATATTCCCGAGCCAGTGTCATTATTCTCTGGCTCGCAGTTCTCGCTATGCCGGTTGCCAT
>JABLTN010044214.1_pt1 | contig 28088 bp, 24 predicted proteins | sample 7160141 | NCBI WGS metagenome assembly JABLTN01 (sample SAMN14651226, study PRJNA627086) | human gut metagenome | isolation source: feces | host: Homo sapiens | reverse complement strand
ATCATGCATAGATAGATATTTTTGCCCAATAACAGCTAATAAAGTTCCATCGCAATCTGTAATCGTGAAATTTAGCTGCATAATATTACCGGAAAGTGTCCAGCCTAAACCTTCAACTTGGGTAATATCTTTAAATAAATGAAACAACTCATTTGATAATTCAAAGCGAGTACCATCATTCATTTCAATAAATCTTCTTTCATGTAAAGAAAAGAACTTGCGATAAATATAAGCTACTTCTTCATTAGCATTGTTATAAATATATGTACAATCATGCAAAGAAAGAAAATTGGTACGAGCAGTATAGACAACTTCATCATCTTCATCAGTAATAGTTGTATCACTATGAAGGGTGATAATCTTAGTTGAAGTAAATAATGTTTTTGCAGGAGTGCCATATTCTCTTTCTATTTCTTTATGAACAGGAGTAGCAGAATCATGGTATTTACTATCTGCTATAAGGCTTATAAATAAAAATAATAGAATAAATATCACAAATAAAGTGAATAATGAGCTCATTCTAACTTCTCCTTATTATTTCTTTTTTACTTCGCTGAAAGATTTAAGATAAGGAACACCTTTATATAGTTCAATTAATTTTTGTTGTGTAGAGTCTAACTGTTCAACTTCTACAGGAATAATATGAATATAGACTTCTTTACCATTTTCAATATCTGCATAAACTCTACTTAACATTTTGTTATTCAAGATTGAGTGAACTTCTTTATTGATTTTTTTAGAAGAACCTACATAAGCTGTAATATATTTTTCAAGATTTTTAGGATCTTTTTCGTTATATGTTGTAATGACATAACATCCTGATTCGTCGTCTTGATTTGCATCATAACGAGTTTCAAAATCTTTGTAGTATTCCCATTCTCCTGCATCTATTTTTAGAGAAGATATTGTTTTATGGTATTGACCATAATATAAAACAACAATTAATCCTAAAGCGATACAGCTTGGTAATGGAAAGAAGTAGCTAACTACAGCTAATCCAACTAAGATAATAACAGCATATATTTTTTTTGTTTGTGAATGAAATCCTGTACCTCTAAAAAATAAAACAAGGCCAGTGATTGCGATTGCTACGGCAATCAAAAATGTAATATCTAAATTTTTCATATAAGAATTTTATCATAATTTTATTAGGATGTAACACAATCGTGATTCATAATGTTAAAATATAAAGGTATGAAAATTTTGGCGAATTTTTTTGGAAGACTGACTGAAGATGTACAGATAAAAACATTACTCAAAATTATATTTGTGCTTTTAATTGTATTTCTTCTCAAAGAAACAGATATAGTATGGAAGGGTATTTTATCTAAAATATGGTTTATCCTTCAGCCTTTTGTTTATGGTTTTGCAATAGCCTATGTTTTACATCCTTTTATTTTACTTTTAGAAGATAAAAAAATATCACGTAAAGCAGTTATTCCAATACTTTATATCTTTATTATCGTTGCATTTATGTGGTTAGTTTTTACATTAATTCCAATGGTATATTCAAGACTTTCTAGTTTAATTACTTCCATGACTAGCGGTATTAATAACTTGTTTGATATTTATACTGAAGTATCAGAAAGTTCAGCTCCAGTTTGGGTACAGGAAGCGATGAAAGAGCTGGTGAAAATTTTAAATAATACAAAAGATTTAATATCTGTAAATGTAAATATTCCTAAAGTATTTTCTAATACAATTAGTGTTTTAACGAGAACAATTTTGACATTTATTATCTCAATATATATGTGTTATGGATGGGAAAATATTGCTGGTAGAATTTATCAGATTGCTTTTAATATAAAACATACCTATCCAATTTATTTACACAATATCAGTCATGAAATAGGAGATTATATTAGTTCTCTAATCATTTTGATGGTCATTAAATTTATAGAATATTCTATTTTATATATACTTATTGGTCATTGTGACTGGATGATTATTGCAATATTATATTCAATAGGTTTAATTGTCCCTTATCTTGGTGGAACATTAGCTAATACTATTGGTATTTTAACTTCATTAACGTTACCAATAAATAAAGTTATTATTTTAGTGATTGCGATTATTATATTATCCAATATTGATGCTTATGTAACTGGGCCTATGGTTCATTCTCATAATGTGAAAATTCCGCCTTTATGGGCACTATTTGCTATTTTAGCTGGCGGAACTTTAGCAGGTCCTGTAGGAATTATGCTTGGTATTCCTGTATATCTAGCTTTAAGGGTTATCGTACATTATGAAGAAATTGTCACAACAGAGTAATAGGAGGTTTATATGAAAAAAATATTATCTCTTTTCTTAGCAATGATATTAAGTTGCAGCATGTTAACAGGATGTGCTCCAGTGAAAACGAAAATTGCATATACAATTTATCCAATTGAATATATATTAAATCGATTGACCGATGAAACAATTGAATATGAATCTATTCAAACAGATTCTATTATTCAACGAGCTACACTTAAATCTAATTATAAAGAAATTTTAGAAAACTCTGCTGTTTTAATGCATATTGGTCAACTTGAACCATATTTACCATTATATTCATCAGAAATTGGGGAAACAGAAGTATCCAGGTTAGATTTATCCAGTCTAAATGCTGTATATAAGTTTCAACGTTATACCCCAGTATTTGCAAACAATCAAGTTACTTATATAGAAGGACCATATTATGATGATCCAGCATTTGATAAATTGGATGTAGATACAATTGACTTATATTTATGGACTGATCCTATTGTTATGTTAAGTATGGCAAAAGATATATGTAAGTGGCTTGATAATAAATTTCCGGAAAAGATACAGGTGTTTGATGAAAATCTGAAAGATTTAGAAACAGATTTAATTAATCTTGATGCTCAATATCAGTCACTATCTTCTTCACTTCTCAATAACAATAAAAAAATACGCTTCGTAACAATGACATCAAGTTTTGGTAACTGGCAGAAAACATACAATTTTGAAGTCTATCCTGTTATCTTGTCAAAATATGGTGCTTTACCAACAAAATCTCAGTTAGAAGTCATTAAAAATCGTATTGTGGAAGATAATGTGAAATATATTGTTTATGAACCTAATATGACAGAAGATATGATTCAATTATTTGATGAATTACAAGAAGAATTAGGTCTTACAAGAGTTGAGCTAAGCAATTTGTCATCATTAACAGAAGATGAAAAAAACAGTGGTAAAGATTACATTTCCATTATGTATGAAAATCTTCAAGTGTTAGAGTTGATGGTAGAAAATAGAGAATAAAAAGATGCGCATGCGTCTTTTTTTAAAGAAAATTTAATTTGGTATAATACATTTGAGGACGAAAAGATATGAATAAAAAATTATTATTAGTTGATGGTAACTCAATGCTCTTTAGAGCATATTATGCTACTGCATATGGTAAACCAATGACTTCAAGTACAGGATTACCAACAAATGCTATTTATGGCTTTGCACTAATGTTAAAAAAAGCAATTGAAATCGTACAACCAGATTACATACTTGTACCTTTTGATGCTGGTAAACATACATTCAGACATGATTTATATGCTGATTACAAGGGTGGTAGAAAACCTGCACCAGATGAACTGGTTGCTCAATTTTCATTAGTAAGAGATTATCTTGACAGTTTTAATATTAAATGGGTAGAAAAAGCTGATATTGAAGCTGATGATTTAATTGGTACTATGGCAAAACATTCAAAAGATTGTCATACTGTGATTTTTAGCAGTGATCATGATTTATTACAGCTTGTTGATGACAATATTGAAGTCATGTTAATGAAAAAAGGATTAACTGAACTTGAGATTGTTACACCAGAATATTTAAAAGAAACGATGGGAATTGTACCATCTCAAATTATTGATTTAAAAGGTTTGATGGGCGATAGCAGTGATAATATTCCAGGTATTGCAGGAATTGGAGAAAAAACTGCTTTAAAACTATTAAGTGAATATGAAACAGTTGAAAATGTATTAGATCACGCCGAAGAAATAAAAGGTGCAACGGGTAAGAAAATTCAAGCTGGTAAAGAATCGGCTTTATTAAGCAAAACACTTGCTACTATCAAAACAGATGTTGATTTAGATTTTACTCTTGAAGATTGCAAGTTTGAACCTGATTACAATAAACTAATTCAGTATTTTAAAACTTTAGATATGAACTCTTTAATCAAACAATATGAAGATAAAGCAAGTTCAAATACTGAAAAAAAAGAATTAACAGAAATCACTTTTGAACATGTTCACAAAATACCTGAACAATATTTTTCTAGAGAAAGTGCAATCTTTTTAGAAGAAGATAATGGTCCGTTTATTCATGCTTCAATTTATGGTTTTTCATTATGTTTTAAAGATGCTATTTTTTATATCACATTGGACGATGCATTAAAAGATAGTGGTTTACTTGATTATTTTCAAAATAAAAATATCAAGAAAATTGGCTATGATATTAAAAGAAATAAACATTTACTAAATAGAGTAAAAATGGATATCTGTTTCAGCGATGATGTAATGATTATTTCAAGTTTAATTGATTCTTCATTAACAAGTAGAGATAAAATACTAGAGAATTTTGGTATCAACTACAGTTTATCTTTTGAAGATGTCTTTGGAAAAACAAATAAACCAAAACTGCCTGAAATTGAAGAAGAAATTAAATATTCATGTGAAAGAGCACAAGCAATTTTTAAGATATATGAAGAAAGTATCTCTAAAATAGAAGAATATCATATGACTTCTTTATATAGAGATATGGAAATGCCATTAACTGATATTCTTTATGAAATGGAAGAAACAGGTATTTGTTGCGATAAAGATGTCTTGCAACAGATTAGTTTTGAGATGAAGCAGGAAATAGATAAATTGCAAGAAGCTATTTATACGCTTTCAGGTAGAGAGTTTAATATCAATTCACCTAAACAGCTTGGAGAAGTATTATATGACGATTTAGGTTTACCTAGCGGCAAAAAAAGAAGTACCTCGGCAGAAGTATTAGAAAAATTAAATGGGATTCATCCAATTATTGAACAAATACTTTCTTATCGTAAAATTCAAAAAATATATAGCACATATGCAGAAGGCTTACAGAAATATATACAGAATGACGGAAGAATACATACGATTTATAACCAATGTGCTACACAGACTGGTCGTTTAAGCAGTTCTGATCCTAATTTACAAAATATATCCGTTCGTGATGAACAAGGAAAAATCATTCGTAAGGCATTCTTACCAAGTAAAGGAAATGTTTTAATTTCAAGTGATTATCATCAAGTTGAATTAAGAATGCTTGCACATATGGCAAATGAAGATTCATTAATTGAAGCATTTAATTCTAATATTGATATTCATACAAAGACAGCTATGGATATATTCCATATTCCTGAAAGTGAAGTAGACAGTGATAAACGTAGAAGAGCGAAAACAGTTAATTTTGGTATTGTATATGGAATAAGTGATTTTGGTTTAGCAGAACAGCTTGGTATTACAAGAAGAGAAGCGAATAATTTTATCAATGCCTACTATGAATCTTATCCGAAAATTAAGACATATATGGATTCTTTAGTAGAAGGATGTGAGAAGAATGGCTATGTAACTACCTTATGTAACCGTCGAAGAGAAATACCAGAAATACGTGACAAGAATCATATGATTAGAGAATTTGGCAAAAGAGCAGCGATGAATGCTCCAATACAAGGTTCTGCAGCTGATTTAATTAAACTTGCAATGATTCATATTAATAAAATGATGAAAGATAAAAAAGTGAAATCGAAGATGATTCTTCAGGTACATGATGAACTTATTTTTGATGTGCCAGAAGATGAAGTGAATTTAATGAAGCAAATTATTGAAGAAGGCATGACACATGCGATGACACTTAAAGTACCATTAACTGCAGAATGCTCTATTGGTACAAACTGGTATGAGGCAAAATAATGCCAGAACTTCCTGAAGTAGAAACAGTTGTAAGAACTTTAGAAAATGAAATAAGGGACTTGCAAATCAAAAAGATTGATATTTATTATCCAAAAATGATTGAAGGAAATGTTCAAATCTTTACAGATACATTAGTAAATGAACATTTTCGTAGATTTAATAGAAGAGGTAAGTACCTGTTATTTTATATGGACCATGTATTACTTGCATGTCATTTACGTATGGAAGGTAAATTCTATTATGTTGATGCTAGTGTTCCTAGAGATAAGCATACACATGTAGTATTTACTCTATCTAATGGTAAGAAGTTAATGTATCATGATACACGTAAATTTGGACGAATGGAAATTTATCCATTAGATGTTGATATGAATACATTTCATCATTTAGGACCCGAGCCATTTGATGAAGTATTTAATGCGAAATATGTTTATACATATTGTAAAAATAGAAAAATACCGATTAAGACGTTGTTACTCAAACAGGAATTTGTAGCAGGAATAGGTAATATTTATGCAGATGAAATATTATTTGCGTGTGGTATAAGGCCTGGAAGAAGTACAAAATATATTACTTTAAAAGATGCAGAAAATATTGTTATACAAACAAGAAATGTGTTACAAAAAGCAATACTTGCTGGAGGAACGACAATACGTTCATATACATCAAGTTTAGGTGTTACTGGTAAATTTCAATTATCATGTAATGTACATGCACAGAAAAATTGTCGTGTATGTAATGAACCAGTTAAAGTAAAATGGATAGGTGGCAGAAGCAGTTATTACTGTCCTCGTTGTCAAAAAAGGTAAAAGATATGAAAAAATTTGCGATTACAGGAACAATTGGATCAGGAAAATCAACCGTATCAATTCTCTTCAAGAGATTTCAAATTCCTGTTTTTGATGCGGATGGTTACAGCAAGTTATGTTTAATGGATAATCATCCTGCAGCAATTAAAATTAAAGAAGTATTTGGAAAAGCAGTTTTAAATGAAAACGGCTATTTAGACAGAAAGAAAATTGCTAGCGTTGTATTTAATAATGAAAAAGCTAGACAACAGTTAAATGCAATTGTTCATCCTTTTGTAAAAGAAGGATTGTTAAACTTCTTTGAAAGATATAAGGATCATGATTTAGTTGGTGCAGAAATACCATTATTATATGAATGTGGCTGGGAAGATTTATTTGATAAAGTTATTGTTGTGACTTGTCACAAAGAGACAGCTATTCAAAGGTTGATGGAATATCGTGAATTTACTTATGAAGAAGCAGTGAATCGTTTGAATGTTCAAATAGACAGTGATAAACAAATTGAACAGGCAGATACTGTTATTTATAATGATGGTTCTTTAAAAGAATTAAATACTGAAGTGAGAAACTGGATAAAGGAGAATAAATAATGGAACTTAAAATTAAAGATTCATATCGAGCAGAATGCATTGATTATTTAAGCAGTTCAATGTTACGTTCTCTTTATTTATTTTATCAGCCGATTATTTCTGTAGATGCTTTAGCGTTATATATGACTTTATATACAGATGCTTTTTTACAGAAAACTTCAGACTCACATCAAAGACTGTCTACTTTATTGAATTTAAGTATTGAATCTATTGAAAAAGCGCGAATTCATTTAGAAGAATTTAATTTACTAGATACTTATGTTCAAGAAACCGATCAAAAAAATAGATATATTTATTCTTTGAAAGCACCTCTTGATGAAGAGGGTTTCTTAGCAAGTAAAGACATGCTTTCTATTTATTTAAATGCTGTTGGTAAAAAGCAATTGGAATTAAATTTAGGTCGAATGGGAAGCTATAAAATTTCTACAAATGATTATCGTAAAATAACCCGTATTGTTAATCATACAAGTAATACTAATACGTATGATGCGACTGTCGAATATAGTAAATTAAAACCAAGATATGAGTTTTCAGACGATGAAGTACAAATCAATTTTGATTATGAACACTTTTTTGCAACGACAAGCACTTTAGTATTTCCAGCTGAATTAAGGTCAGAAGAAAATTTAAGACTGATTGGAAAACTAGCAACAGTATATGGTTTATCTGCTGATAAAATGCGACTTTTAGTTACAAGATGCGTAAATTTAAGAACGATGCAATTTGATCAAAATGCTTTAAGAGTACTTGCTCAAAAATCAAAACCTGATATTGTTTCAGCGAAAGATCCATATTTATTACCACCGGTATCTTTCCTGCAGGCTAAACAAAATGGTGCTGAAGTATCTTTTACGGATAGAAAGATACTGGAAGATTTAGCGATGAAGATGCATTTTTCAAATGAAGTGATTAATGTTTTAATTGAATATGTACTCAAAAAAAGCCAAAACCGTTTAGTCAAAGCATTCGTTGATATGGTGGCAGGTGAATGGGCAAGAGATGGTGTTACTACTAGAGAAGATGCAATAAAAGAAACTAAAAAAAGAACAACAGGAAAATCTATCTATACGCATGTTACAAGTATGCCAGAATATATGAATAAAATTGATGAAACAAAGATGAATAAAGAAGTTGTTAAAGCAGATGAACTTTTAGAAGTAGAAAGCTTATTACAACAAATGAAGGGGGAACATGGAAAAAATTAATTTTAGTGCAGGTATAATCGATGATTCCTCAAGAAAAAAGTTAATCAAAGAATTATCAAGTAATGCAGAAATTTTAAAATTACTTAAAGATAAAAATATCCCTGAAGAAGAGATTGAGCTTCATCCATATAAGTTGAATCGTTATCTTGAAGCAAAGAAACAATGTTTAAATTGCCTTGGTTTAAAACATTGCAAGCAGAAACAAAAAGGGTATTATGAATCTTTAAGTTATCATTCAGTATTAGAAGATGAATTAGTTAAATGTAATTATGCTTTAAAGAAAGATGAAGCAGAAAAACACTTAAAATATTATTTGATACGAGATTTAGGTAATGATTTTACAACAGCTTTTTTTGATAAAATCAATTTAAAAAATGAAGATAAAAAATATATCTCTGTTCTTTCATCAGTAATCAAAGCCTATAACAATAAAGAAGGTGTATATCTTTATGGAAATATGGGTACGGGTAAAACATATTTATCTGCCTGCGCATTAAATGAAGCTGCGAAAAATAAGCGTAAAGTGGCTTTTGTACAATGTTCAAGATTATCAGAAAGAATCTCTAATTATCATATAGATTCAAAAACAGAAGTTGATCGATTAATATACGCTGACTTTGTTGTATTTGATGATATCGGTGCTGAAGAAGTAAGTGAAAAATATAGAAGTGTTCTTTTGTCTATATTAGATGCCAGAATGCAAAATCATCTAATGACCTGGTTTACTTCAAATGAAGATTATAAAACTTTATTGGAACATTATACTTTCAGTAATAAAAGTGAAGATAAATATGAAGCTATGCGTATTATCGAACGTATTCAGACTTTATCAAAACCAATTGAACTAATTGCTGAAGATAGAAGAATACTGCATCTTAAATAGCTGAATTGTTAAGAAGATGGGTTTTGCCATCTTTTTATATACAATGTTTTAATCTTGTATTGTGATTCTTTATTGAAAAAAAAGAACGTGTTAAAATAAAAAACGTTACGGGAGGTAGTTTATGGTTCGTAAAATTGGTATTTTAACTTCAGGTGGCGACGCTCCTGGAATGAATGCAGCAATTCGTTCTGTCACAAGAATTGCATTAAGCAATGGTATTGAAGTTGTGGGTGTTCATGATGGATATAAAGGCTTGCTGAATGCAAATTTTGAAGATATGGATCGCAAGTCTGTATCAGACATCCTAGATCGTGGTGGAACAAAGTTAGGTTCAGCACGTTTAGTTGAATTTCGTGACAAAGAAATACAACAAAAATGTATTGCCAATTTAAAAGCAAAAGGGATAGATGCGTTAGTAGTCATTGGTGGAGATGGTTCTTATCGAGGTGCACTTGAGTTAACTCGTCAAGGTATTAACTGTATTGGTTTACCAGGTACAATCGATAACGATATTCCAGGTACTGATTTTACAATCGGATTTGATACTGCATTACATACTTGTGTTGAAAACGTTGATAAATTAAGAGATACAAGTAGTTCACATCACCGTTGTTCTATTGTAGAAGTTATGGGAAACCATTGTGGAGACCTAGCTTTATATACAGCAATTTGTTGTGGTGCAGAAATGGTAATTTCACCAGAAACAGGTTATGACGAGCTTGAAGTTTTAGAAAGATTGCGTTATCTTGGAGAAGCCGTTCAGAAAAATCATGCGATTGTTATCGTAACAGAGAAAATTGTTGATGTGGATGGACTGGCAAAGAAAGTTAGTTTAAATACAGGTTTTAGTGGAAGAGCAACCGTTCTTGGACATATACAAAGAGGTGGCAGTCCAACTCCAAAAGATCGTGTTTTAGCTAGCCGAATGGGTGAAAAAGCAGTTGATTTACTAATGGAAGGCATTGGCGGTCATTGTGTAGGTATCATTGATAATGAAATTACGTCATTACCAATTGAAGAAGCGTTAGAAAGACCACGTAAGAGTCGCCGTCAACTATATCGATTGTTTGATCGTCTCGTATAAAATGAAAGGAAAAAATTATGGATAATAGACATTTATTCAAAAAGACAAAAGTTATTTGTACAATTGGTCCTAGCAGTGATAATCCAGAAACATTAGCAGCACTTGCTGATGCTGGAATGAATATTGTTCGTTTGAATTTCAGTCATGGCACACATGAAGAACATTTAAATCGTATTAAAATGGTTCGTGAAGTTGGCGAAAGAATTGGCTTAAACTTAGCCATTGCCTTAGATACAAAAGGACCTGAAATTCGTTTAGGTGTATTTAAAAACGATAGTGAAGATTATAAAAAAGGTGAAATCGTTTATGTAGTAAAAGCTGACATTGAAGGCACACATGAACGTTTCCATATTTCTTGCCCTGAATTATTTGAAGATTTAAAGGCTGGAAACTATATCTTAATCAATGATGGTAAGATGCGTTTAACAGTTTTAGAGAATGATGGCAGTGAAATGAAATGCCGTGTTGAAGTAAATGGTCCTATCAGTTCTAAAAAAGGTTGCAACTGTCCAGGTGTTAAACTATCAATGCCATTCTTATCAAAGAAAGATGAAGATGATTTACGTTTTGGATGTGCTAATGATGTAGATTTTATCTTTGCTTCATTTGTTAGACGTGCTGATGATGTTAATGCAATTCGTAAAATCTTAATTGAAGAAGGTAAACCAAAGATTCAAATTATTGCCAAGATTGAAAACCAGGAAGGTTATGACAATCTTGATTCAATTCTTGAATCTGCAGATGGTGTTATGGTAGCAAGAGGTGATTTAGGTGTAGAAATTCCAACACAACTTGTTCCAGTTTATCAAAAACAAATTATCAAGCACGCTAATATCATTGGTAAACCAGCAATTACAGCTACACATATGCTTGACTCTATGACTCACAATCCTCGTTGTACAAGAGCTGAAGCAAGTGATGTTTGTAATGCTGTATTAGATGGTTCTGATGGAGTTATGCTAAGTGCTGAAAGTGCAGCTGGTGAGTATCCTGTAGAAGCATGTGAAATGATGAGTTCTATTTGTGAAGAAACAGAATCAATTATTCCATATCGTGATAGACTTGAAATTTCTAAACGTTCAAGCAGGGATACAATTCAGGATGCAATTGGTATTTCTGTATCTGACGCTACATTAACACTTGATAATGTTGGTGCCGTAGTTGCCTTTACTCAAGGTGGTACAACAGCTAGACGTATTTCCAAGTTCAGACCATGTGTTCCAATCTTGGCAATTACATTTACTAAGAGTACACAAAGAAAACTTGAAAGCTATTGGGGTGTAACACCAATATTCTCTGATGTACAAAATAACATGACAAATGATGACGAATTAGCTTGTATGTTTGCAAAAGACTATGGTATTAAACCTGGCCAACTCATTATCTTAACTGCTGGTTATCCAACAGGTGAAGGCAGTGCCAACATGATGAAAATTATTCAAGTTAAATAATCTAAATATTTAAAATGATAAAAATAAGCATGTATTTCACTTCAACAGTGACAAAAATACATGCTTTTTTATGTTTAGAAGTCGCTTTATTAGCAATCTTTCTATGAAATATGATAATCAATGTGTTAGAATAAAAATGTTGTTTAAAAAATGAAGAGAAAAAAGAAGAGGTAAAAAGATATATATATGGAAAAATACAAGAAGAGTTTTGACTTCCATGGTCGAACAATTACTGTTGAAAATGGTGAAATTGCAAAACAAGCAGGCGGAAGTGTTCTTGTTCGTTATAATGATACAGTAGTATTATCAGTTGCTACTGCAAGTCATGAAGCGAAAGATACAGATTTCTTCCCATTAACTGTTTTATATAACGAAAAAATGTATGCAGTTGGCCAAATCCCAGGTAGTTTCTTAAGAAGAGAAGCTAGACCTACAGAACACGCTACATTAACAGCTCGTTTAATTGATAGACCAATTCGTCCTTTATTTGCTGAAGGTTTTAGAAATGAAGTTCAAATTGTTAATACAGTATTCTCTGTAGATCCAGATGCCAGCAGTGAAATGGCGGCTATGTTTGGATCTTCTTTGGCATTATGCGTTTCTGATATTCCATTTAATGGTCCAATTGCAGGTGTTATCGTTGCCAAAGTTGACGGTGAATATGTAATCAACCCAAGTGTTGAACAAAGTGCTAAAGCAACACTTTCTTTAACTGTTGCAGGTACAAAAGAAGCTATCAACATGGTTGAAGCAGGTGCTAAAGAAGTCAGCGAAGAAGAAATGCTTACTGCTTTAGAAATTGGTCATAATGCAATTAAAGAATTATGTGCAATTCAAGAAGAAATTATTGCATCATGTGCTAAACCAAAGATGGAAGTTGTTTTATATGAAATTAATCCAAAGATTAAAGAATATATCAACGAACATGGTAAAAAAGATATTGAAGCTGCAGTTTCTATTAAAGGAAAACTTGAAAGATACAACAAGATTGATGAATTAATCGCCAAGATGGTTGAAGAAGTAGCTACTAATATTGAATGGGAAGATGATGCTGCTAGAGAAAAAGCTAAGAAACAAGCTCATGAATATGGTGTAGAAGTTGAGGCTGCTGAAGTTAGAAGATTAATCAGTGAAGAAAAGATTAGACCTGATGGAAGAAAACTGGATGAACTTCGTCCATTAGATAGCCAGGTTGATTTACTTCCAAGAGTTCATGGTTCTGCTATGTTTACTCGTGGTGAAACACAAGTTATGTCTGTAACTACACTTGGTTCTTTAGATGATTATCAAATGATTGATGATTTAACAACAATTAAAGAAAAACATTTTATGCACCAATATAACTTTCCGCCTTTCTCAGTAGGTGAAGTTGGTAAGATGGGTTCTCCTGGAAGAAGAGAAATTGGTCATGGTGCATTAGGTGAAAGAGCACTAGCTCAAGTTATTCCTAGCATTGAAGAATTTCCATATACAATTCGCACAGTTGCTGAAGTATTAGAATCAAATGGTTCAAGTTCTCAAGCATCAATCTGCGCAGGTACTATGTCTCTAATGGCAGCTGGTGTACCTATTAAGGCAATGGTTGCTGGTGTTGCAATGGGTTTAATTACAACAGGTAACAGTTATTCTATCCTTACTGATATTCAAGGTATGGAAGACCACTATGGTGACATGGACTTCAAGGTAGCTGGTACAAGAAATGGTATTACAGCTCTACAAATGGATATCAAAGTTGCTGGTATCACACAAGAAATTCTAAGAGAAGCTCTTGCTCAAGCTCATAAAGGTCGTATGGAAATCCTAGACAATATGGAAGCTTGTATCAGCAAACCAAGAGACCATGTATCTAAATATGCTCCTAAAGTTGCTTCATTAACAATTCCAGTAGAAAAGATTCGTGATGTTATCGGTACTGGTGGAAAGACAATCAACCAAATTATCGCTGATTGTGACAATGTTAAGATTAATGTAGATGAAGAAGGCCATATTTCTATCTATCATATGGATCAAGAAATGATTGATAAAGCAAAAGCAATTATCGAAGATATTACTCGTGAAGCTAAAGTAGGCGATGAATTTGAAGGAACTGTTTCTGAAGTCCGCGAATCATTTGCATTTGTAACATTATTTACAGGTACTGAAGGCTTACTACATGTAAGTGAAGTTTCATGGGAAAGAACACCTAACATTTCTGAAGTATTACATGTTGGAGATAAAGTGAAAGTTAAAGTAACTTCTATAGATGATGCTGGTAAGATTAAAGTTTCAGCACGTGAATGTACGCCTAAACCAGAGGGTTATGTAGAGCCAAAGAAATCTTCTCATTCTCAAAAGAATGGAAAAGGTAACCGTTTCTCACATAACAATGATTCTTCTGTAGAAAGAAGAGTATTTAAGAAAAACAAGGAGGAGGCATAAGCCTCCTTTTTTGGGTATTACTATGAGAATGCGAAAAAAAAAGTGGGCTGATCCATATTTAGCCGAACATGCTGATTTTATCTTTGAAAACCCTGTTGATTTAAAAGGTAAATGGAAAGAATTATTGAACGTTTCTAATTTACATGTAGAAATAGGTATGGGTAAGGGAGGCTATTTGAACCAAATGGCTTCTATGTATCCAACTGAAGGCTGGGTTGGTATTGAAAAAGATAGAAGTGCCGCAGCTGTAGCAGCGAGAAAAGCAATTGAAGAAGCTGATGGTAATTTAGAAAATAAAAGAATGATTTCTGCTAATGCAGAGAATTTACTGAGTTGGTTTGACGAAGGTGAAGTTGATGTCATTCATTTGAATTTTTCTGACCCATGGCCTAAAAAGCACTACCATAAAAGAAGACTTAGTTCTGATAAGTTTTTAGATATGTATAAAACTTTGCTAAGTGAAGATGGTAAAATAATAATGAAAACGGACAATACTGATCTGTTTGAAGATTCTGTCATTTACTTTTTACAAAATGGATTTACCTTCACTGAATTCTATGTAGACTATAGAAGAAATGAACATCCAGATGATGCTATTACAGAATATGAAAGCAAGTTTATTGAAGAAGGCAAGCCTATCTATAAACTGATAGCTGTTCAAAAGAAACAAATAACGGAGGAATGATGAAATATACTTCAATTATATTAGTTATGTTGTTATTTCTAACGGGTTGTACAAAAATGACTCAGGATTTTAATGCGGACATTTCTAATAAAATTAATGAAGTTGCAACTGAAAAGTCCAGTTCTCCATATTACAATCATAAATATTATTCTTATAATATAGAATCTTATATTGGTAGAATCAGTTCTGATAAAACAAGCAATGTATTCTCTTATAACGGAACTAAGTTTATAATGAATTTAAATATTCCCTCTATTTTAGGTGAAGATACTAATCTTAATTTGGTAAAGGATTCTATTTATGAATCGAATGGGGAATATATAGATTATAATAATGTTGCACATCGCTATAATATTTCTGTATATGATTTAGAAGATGACTATACGATTACTACTGATACTGATTACGTTACATTTTATTCAGTATGCAGTAAAAATGAAATTGCTTCATTATGTGCAGAAATGCTGACGATTGCGAAAACCGTTAAAATAAATTTAGACTTAATCAAAAATGATTATACTGATAGAGATACGATAGTATATCATCGTGAACAGTTAGAACTGTTTAAAAATATCGTTCCTGAAAATGGGGCAATTGATGAATTATTTGAAAGTAATCATACAACAGATAATACTGATACATCCGAAGGTGATGGTATTGATGGTGATTACAATGCGCCAACAGAAGAAAATGTAGAAGAGTTTGATGAAAATCAAAATCTTAACAATTAATTGTTTTAGGCATAAAATAAATAAAGAGATAAAAGGAGTTTTGTATGTTTGAAAAATTAAAAAATTTAATATTCGAAGATGATCCAGAAGATTATGAAGATGAAGAGGAAGAAGTCATTCCTGTTAGAAAACCAAAGGAAAAAGTTCAAAAACCAGTTACACGTGTTGAACAAGAGCCTGCTAAATCTTCAATGTCAAGAATCGATGTTACACAGCAGATAAAAACTCCTGTCGTTCCATCATATAATGAAGCATCAGCTCAACAAGAGAGCGTTTTTAAGCAACAACCAGTTTTTGAAAAGGCAGAACCATCTATTCCTGTTAAACCTGCTCCAGTGGAAAGACCACGTGCTGCAAGTTTAACTGTTGACGATTTTACTCCTGCAGCACCAGTTGTAAATAAACCTAAGAAGGTAAGCACCCCAACTGTTTCAAAACCAGTAAAAAAAGCCCCAGTATATGAATTCAATCCTGTAATCAGTCCTATTTTTGGCGTTGATGAAAAGGATGTTGATGCTGTACAAAATACAGGCAAGACGCAAACAACTCGTAAAGCTACTTCAGCTAAAAAGAATGATGAGTTTGTATCTAAGGTTATTTCACCAATGTATGGTGTAAATAAAGACGATCAACCAAGTACCGTTCAAAAGACAGTTGAAAAATCTAATCGTATGGAAGAAATGGCTGTTTCAAAACAAAAAATTGAAGCAGAAGATACTGTACCAGAATTTTCATTAGATGATATTTTAAGTGTTAGAGACAGTATTGATGATATTCCTGCTGTAGAAGAAACTGCTCCAGTTCAAGAACCAGTACACTATGAAGCACCTGTCCAACATGAAGAAAAATATGTTCAAAATGATGAAGTGATTTATCATCGTCCAGTAGTAAATGCTAGAGAAGAAAAAGAAGTTGTAACACCTGCTATGCCAATCACTAAACCTTTAGCTGAACCTACTTTACCACCTCTACCTAAGAAAAAACCTGTATTTGATACAGCTACTTTATTTGATGACGATGATGACGACGAATAAAATGGAAAACTATTACTTTATTGGTATTAAAGGAACAGGTATGGCTGCTTTAGCGTGCATGCTTAAAGATTTAGGAAACAATGTTTCTGGAAGTGACTTGGATAAACATTTTTTCACCGAAGATGGTCTAAGAGAAAGAAATATACCAATCTATTCTTTTAATCCTCTTAATATCAAAGACAATATGAATATTATTGTCGGAAATGCATTTCTTGAAGATTTTCCTGAAGTTATTGCCGCAAGAAGTAATAAAACATGTAAAGTAGCTAGATATCATGAATTTGTTGGTGAATTTATAAAACCTTATAAGACAATCGCTATTGCAGGTAGTCATGGTAAAACAACGACAACTGGTATTGTATCTTCAATGATGCAGTTAAAAGGTAATACCGGATGGCTTATCGGTGATGGTGAAGGGCATATCGAAAAAAATACTGAATACTTTTGCCTGGAAGCTGATGAATTCCGCAGACATTTCATAGCTTACTATCCAGAATATGCAATTATTACAAATATAGAAATTGATCATGTGGACTATTTTAAAGATAAAGTTGATTATCGTAGTGCATATGAAGAGTTCAGTTCTCATGTTTCTAAGGCATTAGTTGTTTTTGGTGATGATGAAGAAACAAGATTATGCCATTTTGATGAAACGAAAAAGGTTTATTATTACGGCTTAAATGATAATGATGATATACAGGCAACTAGTGTTATTGAAGATTCTAAACATATGGAATTTGACTTGTATTTTGAAAATAAATTATTTGGTCATTTCAACTTACCATTTGTTGGTCATCATTTATTGTTAAATTCTTTAGCCAGCATTGGTATAGGTATATTAGAAGGTATGTCTTTTGAAGATATTGAAAAAGGTATTTCTAATTTTCATGGTGTAAAGAGACGCTTTGTTGTTGAAGAACATAATGGAAATATCTATATTGATGACTATGCTCATCATCCAACAGAAGTTGGTGTAACAATTGATACAGCAAAAAAACGGTTTCCTGATCAAAAACTGGTTGTTATTTTTAAACCACATCGAGCTTCGCGAGTTTTATATTTTGCGGATGATTTTGCAAAAGAATTGAGTAAAGCCGATAAAGTATATCTTCTTGATTTTACAAGTATTGATGATAAACAGGACGGCACTAATATCGATATTCATTATCTGCAGGATAAAATTCCAAATTCTATTGTTTTACCAGAAAATGATGAAGGTGCTCTAATACTTGATAAAGAAAAGAAAGCAGTATTCCTGTTTATGAGCAGTAAAGATATTTACTGGCTTGCAAATAAGGTTAAAAATTTAGATAAGTAATCAATGAAAACATATATGGTAGATGATCTGTCTTATATGTTTTTTATTTGATTATTACCATACGAATACGCTTACTTGTATATGAAAACTAAGGTTTTAAAACATTGAAAAAATTTTCAATGCCTTTTATAATGAGTAGTAGTAGGAGAATGATTATGGTTGATGCATTATTAGTTAGTTTAAGTTCTGTATGTAAAGAACTGTTACCTATATTAGGGACTGTTGTTTTAATATTTCTTTGTATTGCAATAAAGAAGCTATGGAAAGTTATTGAAACATTAGATACTGTTTTAGGTAAAGCGGAACCTACAATTGATTTAGTAGACAAGAGTATTGAAAAATTGCAGGGACCTTTAGATACAGTCAACAAATACAGTAGTACTCTAGATGATTTGCATGATAAAGCTGTAGATTCTGCAAGCAAAGTTGCCGAATTTGCAAATGAAAATGCTACTAAAGTTAAATCTACCATGACTGACACTTTTCAAAAGGTAAGTTCTGCATTTATGAAATCCGATAATAAAGAAGCAGAAACAGAAGTGGAAAAAACTACTGTAGAAACTCCAAGCGAAAAGAAAGATCCTTTTGAAAGAGATCAAAGAATTTATGATGAAGTAGCGAAATATACAGCAAAGGAGAAGGAAGAAAATGTGTGATGAAGTTAAAAAAGACGAAGTAGTTGAAGACGAAAACAAAGAAGCTATTGATTCAATCGAAAAGACAGTTGATAATTTAAAGAAAAAAATTGAAGAAATAAACAATGAAAAAGCAAAAACAGAAGAAAAACCTTTATTTAAGATTCCTGAAATAAAGATTTCTGAAGAACATAAAGAATTTTTAAATGAAATTAAAGATAACGCTTCAGAAACATTAAATAAATCTATTGAAACGGTTAAAACTAAAGCTGAAGATTTATCAAAGAATCCAGAAGTAAATAAAACAATAGATTTTCTAAAAGATAATGCTGTAAAAGCTGTTGAACTTGCTAAGACTAGAGCTAACGATATTGCTAGTAATCCAAAAGTACAAAGTACATTAAATACTGTAGAAGAAAAGACAAAAGATTATTATTCTGAAGCAAAGAAAGCAGTTTCTAATGCATTATCTGAAGAAAATAAAGAAGAATTCAAAAAAAATCTTTCTAAAGCAACAGATGCTATTACAACTGGTGCAAAATCTATTAAATCATCAATAGATGAAACTATTAGTAAACCAGAAGTACAGGAAAAGATTACAAAAGCAAAAGATTATATTGAAAAAGGAGCTAATACTGTAGCTGATTTGTTCAAAAAAGATAAAGATGAAGAATAGGATTTAAGGAAAAATGAAGAGAGTAACAATATATGATGTAGCAAAAGAAGCGGGTGTTTCTCTAGCGACAGTATCACGTGTAATTAATGGTAGTAATGTAGTTAAAGGACCAACTCGTGATAAAGTACAGGCAGCTATTGAAAAGCTTGGCTATAAACCTAATGCTATTGCACAGGGTCTTGCATTACAAAAAACAACTACAATTGCTTTAGTAGTACCTGAAGCTAGTTTTACTTATACGGGACAAGTTATCAACGGTTTAATTGATGTTGCTAAAATTTACAATTATCGTATTATGCTTCATACAATTACAGAAGGTATTATGGATATCAAAGATATTATCGAAGATATTATCAAATCTAACGTTGATGGTGTTGTTATTTATAACGATAAACTGATGATTCAGGAAATGAATGAATTATCTAAATATAACTTACCAATTGTTGTTATTGGTAATAAAGTATCTGGTGATAATGTCAGTTGCGTATATATAGATATTAAGAAAGCTATCAATGAAATTTGTACTAAATTATTAGAAGAAGACAAGACAAAGATTGCAATTATTGAAGATAGAAAAAATCATTATGCCTGCATGGAAATGGTTGCAGGTGCTAAAGAAGCATTTGCTAAAAAGGGCTTGGAATTTGATGGGTACTTGGAAATTCCATCAGATACACGTACAAGTTATGCCTTCCTTTCAAAATGGCTTCAAACACATAAATATGATGTTATGATTGGTAACCGTGACAGCCAGGCAATGGCTATCTTGAATACAGCTAGAGAAAACAATATTAAAGTACCTGAAGAAATGGAAATTATCTGTGTTATTGATACAAAGTACAATTCTATGGTACGTCCTCAAATTTCAAGTTTCTCTATTCCATCTTATGATTTAGGTGCTGTTTCTATGCGTGTAATGACTAAAATGTTAAATGGGGAAACTGATTTCGATAGAGAAATTGAATTAAGTTATTTATTCACACCAAGACAAACAACTAAGAATTGACATTTTGAGGTAATATATTTATAGTACAAGAAGGCTATGAAGGAACATAGTAATACAAATTGGATAAAATAGAGAGACTCGTTTGGTGGAAAGAGTTATATCATTTGTGTGAATACAGTCTGGAGCTTTATATCAGAAAAGGTATAACGTAACCTCTGCGTTAAAGAGATGTTAAGGTGCACTAGAAATAGTGAACTAAGGTGGTACCGCGCAATAAAGCGTCCTTAGAATGAAAGGGCGCTTTTTATATGCCCTCAAAGGAGAAAGAGATGAATTTTATTGAAGAGTTACAATGGAGAGGTCTAGTTAAAGACGTCACAGATTTTGATGGATTAACAGAAACATTAAAATCACAAACAACAATTTACTGTGGTTTTGATCCTACTGCAGATTCATTACATGTTGGTCATTTACAACAAATCTTATTATTAAAGAGATATCAAATGGCTGGTCATAAACCTATTGCATTATGTGGTGGTTTTACAGGAATGATTGGCGATCCTAGACCTACAACAGAAAGAAAACTATTAACACTTGATGAAGTTACACATAACGCTGCATGCATTAAAGAACAAATTGCGCATTTCTTATCATTTGAAGGTGATAACGCAGCTATTATGGAAAATAACTATAACTGGTGTGGTCAAATGACATTATTAGATTTCTTAAGAGATTATGGAAAACTATTTAATGTTTCATACATGTTAAGTAAAGATACAATCAAGAAGAGATTAGACTCTGGTATTTCTTATACAGAATTCAGTTATACAATTTTACAGGCTATTGACTGGTTAAATCTATTTGAAAAGTATAACTGTCGTATTCAAATTGGTGGTAGTGACCAATGGGGTAACTTAACAAGTGGAATGGAATTAATTCGTAAGGTTAAGGGTGATAATGTTAATGTATTTGGTATCACATCACCATTAATTACAAAGAGTGATGGATCTAAGTTTGGTAAATCTGAAGGAAAGAATATCTGGCTTGATTCAGCTAAGACTAATGCATATGAATTCTACCAGTTCTGGATTAATACACCAGATGCTGATATCGTAGACTACTTAAAACGTTTATCATTACGTACTCCAGAAGAAATTATGGAACTGGAAAAATCAACAATTGAACATCCAGAATTACGTGCTGGTCAAAAAGCATTGGCTGAAGAATTAACAAGACTTGTTCATGGTGAAAAAGGTCTAGCTAAAGCAATTAAGATTACAGAAACATTATTCAAGGGTTCTATTAGTGAATTAACTGTAGAAGAATTACGAGAAGGCTTAAGTGGTGCTGAAAAATGCGCTGTTGAAGATGGTATTACATTAATTGATGCTTTAGTAAAAGCAGGTGTATCTAAATCAAAGGGTGATGCACGTAAATTAATTCAACAAGGATCAATTCAAGTAAATGGTGTTAAAGCTGATTCAATTGAAACCACATTACTAAAGAGTGATGCTTATGATAATGAATTCTCTATCATCAAAAAGGGTAAGAAAAACTATATTGTTGTAACATTCTAAAATGATTAACCTAAATCTAAACAAACGGATTTAGGTTTTTTATTCCTTAATAGCATATTCATGCTATAATTTCACATGTGAAAAGTATGAAGAAATTATTATTTGTATTAATTAGTTGTAGCTTGTTGTTATCGGGATGTACTAAAAAAGATGATACAACAAAGGCTTTAAATGCTCTATATGAAGGGTATTACGAAGCAGTTAGCTCAAGTGAGTATTTTATTACTCAATCCGACTACTATACGTTATCTGGGGAAATTGTTGCGGTGCAGGATGGAACATACCGTTATTCAATTATTTTAGATAATCCACAAATCGCTATGTATGATGTTGTTATGATGGGTGTTGAAAATAATGTTGAATACAGTGAAGCAAAAAAAATGATGCCTTCAATTGGTTTATTAAGTGATAAATATTCTTTAATTCCATTTCAATCTAACTCGGAAAAGAATTATGTCAAAGGCTTAGTAATCAGTGGAGAATCAAAAGAAGCTTCAGTACAATTAAAACTATTAGTTAAGTGGAGCAATCGTTTACGTGATAAACAATATAGAGAATTTTTTGATATCACTTTAGATGAAAGTGGTATCAGCTTTAATAGTAATGTGGAGAGTAATGAGTAATGGCAAAAGATAGTAACAAAAAACAGTCTTTTATAATGGGCTCGTTAACAAGTTCGGCTGGTGTTTTTATTTCCAAAGCAATCGGTTTATTTTATGTTGTTCCTTTTACCGCATTAGCTACAGAAGCTAATATGGCTTTTTATTCTGCTGCTTTTACATATTACAGTATTATTTTACAGGTATGTACTGCTGGCTTACCATTTGCAACAGCTGCAGTTGTTGCAAAATATGCTAGCAATAATGATTACAAATCAGTCATGAAAACACGTAGAATTTCGATAATTGTTTTAATGGCTTCAGGTTTTGTTATGGGCTTATTGTTTATGCTTGTATCAAAACCATTATCTGTTTCTATTTTAGGTGCCAGTGCGACAGAGACAGATATTCATAAAATGCGTATTACATTTCTTATTTTAGGAATTGCTTTGTTTATCGTACCTTTATTATCAAGCTATAGAGGTTTCTATCAAGGTTTAAAAGATTTAAAAGTATATGCTGATTCACAGGTAATTGAACAATTTGGTAGAGTTATCTCTTTATTGTTATTAGGCTTTGTTTGTGTACGTATTTTTAACTTAGATAATATTTTTGCTGTATATATGGCGGTAGGAGCTACTTCTATTGGTGCAATATTGGCGATACTTTATTATCGTAATTATGATAGGCGTCATATCGGTCCATTACTTCGTGAAGCAAGATATCAAGAAGAAGATGCTGAAGATGGAAAAGTTCTTCTAAAAGAACTCGCTGTTTTTGGTTTACCATATTTACTTGGTTCAATTGTTGGTAATTCACAAGCTTTAATTAATACAAACTTCTTTATTACTGTTAGTACGGGACTTGGTATGGCGTATGAAGAGGCTAAATTAATCTATGGAATAATTGAAGTTCAATGTAATAAACTAACCTCTATCCCACAGGTATTGGGTGTTGGATTTTCGGCAGGTATTGTTCCATATATGACTATTGCTTTAGAAAGTAACAATATGGTGCAGTTACGAAAAAATATTCGTGATTGTTTAGATACAGTTTTATTTATTGCTGTTCCAGTATGTTTCTGTATGATCTTTTTGGCTCGCCCAATATATTTTATTATGTATGGAAATGCAAATCTTGATTTAGGTGAAAACTGTTTAGCGTGGTCTGGTTTACTTGCATTAGTTACAACTATTACACCAATCTGTTCATCAATGATGATGACATTGCATTTTAGAAAAGAAAGTATCATTTATTTATGTGTTGGCTTTGCTATTAAATGTATTACTTTCTATCCGTTAATAAAATATACAGGATATATTGGGGCGATAACTTCCAGTATATTATGCTCTTTATCCATCATTTATTTGGATTTAACAAAGCTAAAAAACAAATTTGGTATTACATATGCTTTAACACTAGTTCGCCTAATAAAGATGCTTATTTGTTGTTGTGCAATGAATGCAGTTTTTGCAATTTTTAAGATGGTTGGTTTTGGTATTTCAGAAACCAGTAGATTTATGGCTTTAGCTGAATTAGCGGTGTATGGAATAGTTGGTGGTGGTGTATATTTATATGCAGCTTCAATGATGAAATTACCACAGGCAATTCTACATAAATCATTAAAGTCAATTTTTAGAGGAGTCTTAGGACGGAAAAGGGCTTAATAAGATGCGTTTAGATAAGTTTTTGAGCGAAGCAGGAATTGCAACACGTTCTGAATTAAAAAAGATTATTAAAGCAAAACAAGTATCGGTTAATGATGAAATTATTACAAAGGCTGATTATAAAATTAATGAAGAAAAAGATGTTGTTAAACTGCTGGATGAAGTTATCCCATATCATAAGTTTATGTATTATATGTTATATAAGCCAGCCGGTTATATCAGTGCAACAGAAGGTAATGTACCATGTGTCATCGATTTAGTTCCAAATATTGTTAAAGGCTTATTTCCAGTAGGAAGACTTGATAAAGATACCGAAGGATTACTACTTATTACCAATGATGGTGAACTTGGACATAAACTTCTTTCGCCTAAAAAACATGTAGATAAAGAATATTATGTTGAGTGTCGAGATAAATTAACTGAAGAAGCGGTAAAAGCTTTTAAAAGTGGCATGGAATTAAAAGATGGTAAAGTTTTTGCAAAAGCGGAATGTACGCATATTGAAGATTACAGTTGTCATTTAGTATTACATGAAGGTAAATATCACGAAATAAAAAGAATGTTTCTATCTGTTGGTAACGAAGTTACCTATTTAAAAAGAATTCGCATGAAAAATTTAATTCTCGATGAAACATTAAAAAAAGGTGAGTATCGTCTACTCACCGATGAAGAATTAAATGATCTTAAAAAAGATGAGCAGGAATAGGGATGTCTTTATCTAAGATACCTGTTTCTGCATATTTTTTTAGTACAGATACTACATCATTAGTTAAAGCGGTTGGAGTGCTTGAACCACTTGTTACAGCTACTCTATTTTTACCTTTAATTTGATTTTCTTCGATGTCGTTGGCATTTTCAATAAGATAGGCATTAGGTATGCCAACTTTTTCCGCAGATTTTTTTAACTGGTTTGTGTTATTTGAGTGAGGATCACCAACAACATAAAGTACATCAATATCTTTTAAATTTAATACTGCTTCTTGGCGGATTCGTGTAGCGTTGCAAATTTCAGGGGCTACTTTTGCGTCTTTAAATTTTTCTTTTGTTTTTTGAATCAAATGATTTGTATCTAGTAAAGATAATGTTGTTTGACAGGTAATTAAAACATTATGAAGGTCGTCTAAGTTATCTAAATCATTTTCTTCAGTAACTAAATGAATACGATTAGATAAACCTACTGTACCTTCAGCTTCAGGATGATTTTTCTTGCCAATATAAATAACATCACCATCTTTTACATGTTCTTTGACTAAGACATGCGTTTTCATCACATCAGGACACGTCGCATCAACAACAATCAAACCTTTATCTTTCGCTTTTTGATATACTTCTTCACTTGCACCATGAGCTGTAATAATAACAACTCCTGAGTCTATTTTATCTAATAAATCTAAGCGTGATGCTTTCTTATCATCAAGGCAATGTATACCTAAATGTGTACATTCGTTTACAACATATTGATTATGTACAAGCATGCCTAACATGCTGATAGGGTAGTCTGAATATTTTTCAGCAGTATCTTTAGCAATCTTAATTGCACGTACTACACCCTGACAATAGCCTCTTGGAATGACATTGATAATTTCCATAAGTGTAATTCTCCTCTTTTTCAGTTATAATAGCTATGATTTATTATAACAGGTGAACATATGAAACATTTTGAAGATTTTAATTTAAAAAATACAACACTAGATTTTATTAACAAAAATGGATTTGTCAATCCAACACCAATACAAGAGGAAGTAATTCCACCAGTATTAAAAGGAAAAGATATTATTGGTATCAGTAAAACTGGTTCTGGTAAAACACATGCTTATTTGATTCCAATTATGGAAATGGTCGATTCATCAAGCAATCGTCCTTTTGCGGTTATCACAGCTCCAACGCGTGAACTTGCTGTTCAAATTTTTGAAAAAGCATCTTTACTTCAGGAAGTTGATAAAAATATCCGTATTCAACTATATGTTGGTGGTAAAGACCGTATTAAAGATATTAAGCAACTGGAGAGCGAGCAACCACATATCGTAATTGGTACACCAGGAAGAATTAAAGATTTATTCTTGGATGAAGGTAAATTACGTATTGATGAAGCTAAAATGCTAGTTGTCGATGAAGCAGATATGACACTAGAATATGGTTTTTTGGAAGATATTGATGCCTTTGCTGGAAGAATGAGTGAAAACTTACAGATGCTTGCTTTTAGTGCAACTATCCCTGATCAGTTGAAACCATTCTTGAAGAAATATATGCATCATCCTCTAACAATTCGTATTGAAGAAAAGGAAAATAACAATCAGGATATTAAACATATTCTCGTACCTTGCTATCACCATTCATACAGTGAAGTGATTAAAGGAATGTTACCGGCATTCCAGCCATATGTATGTTTGATTTTTGCTAATACTAGAGAAATGGCAGAAGAAATATCTAATGACTTAAGAGGATATGGTATTAAAGTAACAGAAATTCATGGAAATCTTGAAAGCAGACAAAGAAAGAAGGCTTTAAAAGATTTACAGAACAGTGTTAATACATATGTAGTTGCGACTGACTTAGCTGCTAGAGGTATTGACTTAGATACTGTAACGCATGTTATCAGTTGCGGTTTCCCATCAGAGCTTGAATTTTATATTCACCGTGCAGGTAGAACTGGTAGAAATGGCAATACAGGTACATGTTTTGCTTTATATCAAGATGGTGATGATCAAGCTATCCGTTCTTTAATGAAGCAGGGTATTCACTTCGAACATCAAAGAGTTAAAGCTGGTAAATGGCAAACTCTTCGACCATATGGTAAAAAACATCCAGAAAAAGACTCTGAAACAAAGATTGCTATTTCTAAAATGATGACCAAGAAAAACACTAAGGTTAAGCCAGGTTATAAGAAAAAGAGACAAAGAGCAATTGATGATTTAGAAAGAAAGAAAAAGAGAGAATATATTCGCTCTAAGATTAAAGAAGAAAAGAAAGCTAGATATAAAGCAAGACAGAAAGAACTAAACGACCTAAAGAACAAATGATTATCGGATCACATGTAAAAATGGCTGCTCCAGACTATATGTTAGGCAGTGTTAAAGAAGCACTATCTTATAATGCAAATGCTTTAATGATATATACAGGAGCTCCACAAAATGCTAAAAGAGTAGATGTTTCATTATTAAAAGTTGATGAAGCAAAAATATTATTACAACAGAATCATATTGATTTGGACAATGTGATTATACATGCTCCATATCTTATTAACTTAGCAAATTCTGTTAAAGAAAATGTCATTAAAAATTCGAAAGAATTATTTATATCTGAATTAAAAAGAACGGCATATATTGGAGCAAAATATTTTGTTTTACATCCTGGTTCCTATACGGGATCTACTTTAGAAACAGGCTTAAATACTTTTATTACGCATGTTAATGAAGTGAAAGATGATATTCCATCTAGTGTTACAATCTGCTTAGAAACAATGGCTGGTAAAGGCTCAGAGATTGGTAGAACTTTTGAAGAACTGGAAACCTTGTTATCAAAAGTATCTGTATCAAATTTTGGTGTATGTTTAGATACATGTCATATACATGATGCAGGATATGATTTAAGTAACTTTGATGCTGTTTTGGATGAGTTTGATCATATTATTGGTTTGAAGCATTTGCATGTTGTTCATTTAAATGACTCAAAAAATAATAGAGGTTGTCATTCAGATAGACATGCAAATATCGGTAAAGGAGAAATAGGATTAGAGATTTTAGCATCTATCGCAACTAACCCTAGAATTACTTCTATACCAAAAATACTGGAAACACCATATATTGATGGTAAAGCTCCATATAAAGAAGAAATT
>JABLTN010038364.1_pt1 | contig 28221 bp, 17 predicted proteins | sample 7160141 | NCBI WGS metagenome assembly JABLTN01 (sample SAMN14651226, study PRJNA627086) | human gut metagenome | isolation source: feces | host: Homo sapiens | reverse complement strand
TTATAAGTAAAAGATGTAAATAGATGTACCACTGTACAACCTACTTATAAAAACTATAAAATTAATCTTGCAGATTCTACACACATTAATCTGCTTCCTTGAATATGAAGGAGGCATATTCACATACACCCGCAATCAATAGACTCTAATTCTTGCGATTATTTACCACAGGCTATCTATAGCCTACCTATTATATATCGAACTGTCTTTTTAGAAAACGCCCCGGCGGCGACATAACTTCCGCCGAGGCGCGGCATTTTCATGCGCATTCTATGAAATGAATTTCTTCCGTTCCAGGCTGTCCTCCGTTAGGCGTCCCGACGGATATGTTATCCGTCGTAAAAAAGGTTCGACCTATTAAGCCGGGGGATTTGCAATCCCCCTATTCCATCGATATGCCGGCTACTGCCTGGGGGCTGGGGATAACATATCCCCAGAGAATAAAGAGGTTAGGACATTTTTTGACGGCGGATTGCAAATCCGCCGGAACGCCTAACGGAGGACGGGCATATCCGACGCTACGGAAACACAGTAGCTGTTGATAAACTCCGGTTCTGGAACCACTACCTTTTGCGCATGTGCTGTGCTGAACAAGGCACATGACAAAAGTAAAAAAACATATTTTTTCATTTACTATTTTTGTTTTTATTATTTGTATTTACAATCGAATCGTCCGTAAGACATTCAAACAACTTCACCTATGCCTCCCCCGCTGCTGTAGCTCTCTGTGAAGAGACCACCAGCGAGCGAGGGGGCGAGGATTTACATATAATTGCTTCGAAGATATACTTCATTGATAACGTCAGCCCAGACTAGGCGTTCCAGTGCAGGTTAGACGTTCCACCCCCGTTAGGCGTCCCGACGGATTTGCAATCCGTCGTAAAAAAGGTTCGACCTATTAAGCCGGGGGATTTGAAATCCCCCTATCCCATCGATATGCCGGCTAATGCCTGGTTGCTGGGGATTGCAAATCCCCAGAGCATAAAGAGGTTAGGTCATTTTTTGACGGCGGATTGCAAATCCGCCGGAACGCCTAACGGAGGACGGGCATATCCGGCGCTATGGAATATACAATGAAGGAGGCATATTCACATATACCCGCAATCAATAGAAAATCCGCCGGAACGCCTAACGGAGGAAAGGCATATCCGGCGCTACGGAAAGCTATTTAGTAGTACTTGGATTTTTTCCCAACCAAGTTATTACAGCTTCGCCATATGACAGATGCCCAGTTTCCACAACCCCATTAGGTTTTTGAATTTGTTGATTTCCCGCTATAGTCGTAGCATCTACTAGTAAACTAGTATTTACATAACCACTGCCACCACCACCGATACCATTAGTGTTAGATCCTGTTCTCTGATCCGAATAACCGCCGCAGAATCCTCCTCCGCCGCCACTGTTGCCTTCACCTCCATTGTTAGTACCTGTTATTCCGTTACGACCATCTTGTCCTTTTCCAAACCTTTCTCTAGTAGGTTTTTGTCCCGCAACTGTATAGGTAGCATTGGTTACAGTATTCATACCAGGACCACCATTCACACCACCTCCATAAGCAGCATTAATATTAGTATTATTATTTGGTACATTACTATAACCAGCAGCACCACCTGCTACAATTAAAAGCTGAGTTTGGTATTTATCCACAAATTGTGTAAGAAGTCCGGCGCTAAGTGCGATGTGGGTTGCACCTCCTCCACCACCGCCACTCAACAAGATTTGGCCTTTTGCATTTTTGACTCCGTAACCACCCTTACCGCCACCATTATAACCTCCAGAAGCATTTTTAAGATTACGTGCTCCAGCTGTTCCTTGCCCTCCTACGCATACAAAGAGCTGTTTTCCTTTACCTACGTTCTTTAAAGTACCATAAGAATATCCTCCACCTTTTGCAGGAGTTACTTTACCTTGGTTAATAATTCCTCCACCTTGGGCACCCCAACATTCCAACTTATAGTCACACTTTTCTGGCGCAGTAAAAGTCTCAATTTTTCCTGTATATTTCCAATAGTGAGAGAAATAATAAAACTCAGCTTCAGATTCTATATCCTTTGTCATGCAAGAATTCTTTGCCACATTAAAAGTACTCTTAGATGGTTCGGAAAAGCCCCAGGCTGTACGGTTGGTTTCTTCTTGGTCAGCAGCCTTAAAAACCACATCCTGGTTAGCCTTGACGATTTGCAAATACTTTTTTTCGGTTTCAGATGAAGAGTTATAGGGAATGTTATCAGTGAAATTGGTTGATGCCTGTACAGCTATTTTATTAGGATAATCTGTATAATCACCTTTTTTTGGCTTTGTATTATATCGCCCCTCAATATCTGGATAATAATAAGTATATTTATCATTATTCAGGAATATACGCTTCTCTGGAATCTCCTTTGACTTAAGATTCAGAACCGCAAGTCCCATACTATGTTCCATATTGAATGTAAGCGTAGAGGCATCGCCATCAATAACGCCTTCAGCTACCTGTAGATCCTGGCTAAGAAGCACCTCTTCTGTTTTCTGCTCTTTTACAGGATTCCATTTTGTTATCATATCCTTAAAGAACTCATCTGCATTATCTTTCGTTACATCAACAGTATGATCAGCTGCACGATATGGATAGTATGCGAAATACTTGTAATTCTTCAGTTTCAAATACTTCGTATTACCGTCTCCTATTTTCCAAGAACCATCCGCCTGCTTAACGCATTTCAGATTCTCTCCCTCTATTGTATTCTTGGAATTCACCACATAAAGACCGATGGACTCGCCTGTTGCAAAATCAGTCTTTGGATAGGAATATTTTGCCTGCTCAGTATCTTTCCATGAATCTGGGAATTTAACCTCGGTATTCTCTAAGTGATTGATGGCACTCGCTGAAAGCTTGTAGGTGACGGAGGTTCCTGGCAACCAGGTCTGATTGCTCAAATCAAAGGTGAATGTCTGATCACCTTTACCCTTTATATCTAATACGAAAGTTAACTGGGCTTTTGTACCATTCAGATTCTGAGGAATCATCATCAGGATATTCTTGTCATCGTTTGAAGTGAGCGCATAACTCTCGCCAACCTGGATATCCTCTTTCGTAAGATCGAAGGTATAAGTACCAGTTTTCTTTTTTCCATCTGCTTCTGTATCGAATATCCAGTTTTGAGAAGGAGTCTTTGGGTCACCTGCTTTGGCTGTCAGCTCGCAGGTTCCTTCATTCGGAATACCGCTTAATGTGATGCTCTTGAGCTTGGAGCCATCAGTGGCTGTCTGGAAAATTTCTGTCAAATCCTTACTGATAGCGAAGTTCACGGCAGTAAGGGCATGAGAGAACTTCAGTTCTACTGCCTTATCATCTGATGATACGCTGCGTGATTCGGCATTGGTAGCTACAATAATATCGGGCTGAGAAGGAATCTCTGTTTCACCGCTTTTTGCCGTATATTTAATCTTTGTTTTTACATTATCTGCATCTGTAGTGACGCTCCACATACCATCAGTGGTATTATTAAAAGGAGCGTAGGCATGGAAAGAGACGAGGGCATCAAATGGCCATCTGCTATTTGTCTTGTCGTCGATTTCCCAAATGTCTTCGTTGTTTTTAGAGGCTTTTTGGTTTGTAAATAAGGCTGTGTTTGCACCATTACTGTTAGAAATAGCAGTTACGCCAAAGCTATTATTATAATAGGTATTATTCAGGGTTGTGCCCTCCTGCATGACGCCACGGGTTGTTGCAGCAGCCTGCTGTAAGTCTGCTGTTTCCTGCACTACCGAATGGAGATAGAGGGGTTTTCCGAAAGGAGTTGGCACGACGATGGGACCCTTCTCGGTGGCAGCAGCTATGGCAGCACGGGAAGAGGAAGCGGGAGACAGGGGTTTCCAGCTGTTGTCGAGGGTTGCATGAAACGTGATTTTATCTTTTGATAGATTGGCTTGCTGCAGTGATTCGCTTTCTGAACATGACGTAAAGGATGCGAGTACACTGAGTGCCAACAAACTGCTTTTATAAGTTTTCTTCATCATAATGGTTTCTTTTTATTCTTTTTCTTACGCCATTTTTTGGAGTTAAAGGAATTGGAGAATTCCGAAGCTCAACATCACGTGAGAGGGAATCTCCAATTCCTTGAATTTGATATTTTATTGTGAATGTAATGGGGGATTACATCGGAATGTTTGTACCGTTCTCATCAGGTGTAGGCTTCCATTCTACGACATTAACTGTGAACTTGATTTCCTTACCGAAGATCTTATCACCCTTGTTTGGATCCTTAGGCTTGGCAGGATCCTTACCACCAGGATTAACATCTGTACCAGGATCAACAGGATCTACCTGACCACAACCATTTGTCAGATTAAGAGTGTAAATGTACTTGTTACCTGCTACCCATGAAGCTGTTGTTGTCTGACCAGCATCAACTGGGATAGCTACTGCTGCCCAACCAAACTTAGAACCATCTGTATCGCCAGATGGATAGATGCTTGTAGCACCTCGTTTTACATTAATCAAAAGAGAGATGTATGCCTTACCTGAAAAATCGTCAGTTTTGTTTGTAGCAATATCAGTTCCATTCCATACTGTAAGAGTCTGAGGGATAAGCATCGCACCACCCACTTTGCTATCTGCATTACACTTATCTGTCAAATCAACAGTAGCGTCTTTTGTAAGACTAACAGCCTGGTCAAATATCTTTTCATATACTACATTTTTTGCAGCAGGAGCAGTCCAAGTATGTCTCGCTGCATCAGTTTTTGCAGGATTGAAAGTATAATCTGCAGAACCACCAACATAGGCAATACGGATACCCTTAATCTTATAAGTATAAGTATTAGAAGAATGCTTAGCCTTAATCTTAATCTGAGAAAGAATGTGATCAAAATTCAGCTGTAATCCATTAGATTCATTAGTAGCCTTGTCACCTTTTCCCTGAGCAAAGACAACATCCAACTGTTCTCCAATTTTTGATTTAGGTGAAAATGCAGCAATTGTAGCTCCATCTTTTTTCAAGACAGGAGCAGCACCTGTCCAGTCATCACCAGAATGAGAATAAGCAACAAAGTTAAGGCTACCATGATTTGGCCATGATGGACGTTCTGAAGAAGTAAACTCACCATTGTTTTCAGTAAACACGTAGTTCTTGAAAAATTCAGCTCCGCTTTCATCGAAGGCACTGACGGTCATCTCAGTCATCTTATAACCATTTGCATTGGTCATCTCAATACCACGGGTGTTGAAACCTACGGCACTACGGAAAGTAATATTTGAGCTCTTCGCAACATCTGTGGTCTCCTCTGAAGAGCAAGAAGAGAGGGCGATGGCAGCGGCTGCCATCATGTAAAACGCTTTTTTCATAATTGTTTCTTTTTATTAAAATTAATACTATGTTTTTATTTTATTAATGATAGATAATATCCTTATTGATAATAATCTATTCTACATTTTGATATCGATGTATATCTCATTCCATTTGCTTACGCTCGGCTGAAGACCACCATCGGTGCCGGGAGCGGGCTTCGGCAATGGAAGCTGCTCCAACTCTATCTTGATGTGGGTATCGTCTTTCTGATTCTTATCATGCACCTGGTCGGTGACATCCTTCTCGTAATACCAGTTGGTGCCGTCGGTGAGCTGCGCATAGACCATCAGGATGTGCTTGTTGGGCTGTACCGGACAGTGACCGAAGAGGGTGAGACTGCCTTTTACCATCTTATTGGCAGCATCGGCTTCGGCTACGAACGGCATGGTTACCTTCTCATCCGAAAGCTGGTCGAGACCGGCGAGCCATCCGCCCGCCATTCCCGATACGCTGGCACTCATCGCCTTCACTCCGTTGATGTTCTCCACATTCTTGATTTCCACCGTACACTGCTTGACTCTCGGCTCCGGCTTCATCTTGATGACGGTCTTCTCTCCGGCTGGCTTCACTACGATGCGGTCGGCATGACTGCTCCAGAGCATTTCCGGCTGCTGCATCATTCTTTCCTTCTCGGTGCCTCGTCCCATCGGTGCGGCTCCTGCCATGGTGGCGAGGAGTCCCTGCAGGGCTCGGGTTTCGGCTGATGTTACCTGGAAGGTTTCGAAGCGCTCCTTGCCGAGGATGCGGTGGGTTTCCTTGTCGCTGTTTACGCAGATTGCCCTGTAGGTGCCTGCTGCCACAGAGATGTTTCCGCCGTTCTTGTCGGTGAACTCGTATCTGATGGGATCGCCTCCCTCCTCGGGATAGAGGTAGAGACTCATGGTGGCTGGATTGGCATCGGGATCGGCGCTCCAGTCGAACATCACCTCCACATTCTGCCGGTGGGGATGGTCGTAGCAGAGGTCCTTGTGCTCGCAGGATGAGAGCAGTTCTGCCATCATCAGCAAGAAGGCTGCGCAGACGATTACGCGGAAGAATAGGATCATTGATTGTCTTAACTCTGTCATACTAGTCATTTCTTACCTCCTTTCTTGCTATTGGTGTTTCCGTTGCCGAGGAGCCATACCAGCGATACTTCGCCGCGGGTAGGTCCTATCCAGGTGCGGTTGCGGGTTGCCTCATATACGTAGCATCCGTCTTTCGGCTCATAGGTCTTGTAGTGGGACTTGATGTATCCCACGCCCAGTCCGAAGTCGAGGTTCAGGCGTCTTCCTATCGGCAGAGAGTATCCGTACTCCATTCCTGCTCCGTAGGTTTTCTTGCTCTGGTGACCGGTGCCGCCGTTTTCGATATCATAGGTGAGGAACTGTCCGTAGAGGGAGATGTGATGTCCCTGCATCGGTTTTTCCTTGGCTTTCCTGCCGAAATATTTTCTGATTTCCATTTCTCCACCGTAGATTCTCCAGTATTTGTGGCTGGCATCCTTGCTCCACCAGGCGAGCATTCCGCTGGCTCCGAGGGTCCATCCCCTGCCTATGCTGGTCTCGATGCCGATATTAGGCACCAGGAGGGCATCATAGAGCAGGTTGGTCTTCAGGGCGTAGTAGGAGTTTCTGCCGGATGCATGGGCTGCATTTTCGGCTTCGGCAGCATTCCCGCCTGGATATACCTGTAGCTGGGATGCTGTATCCTGGGCATCCTTCTGCAGGAGCGAATCCTGTTCGCTGCCTTGCTGATTCTGAATCAATGTGAGGGTATCTGTCGGACTGACAGATGGTACAATGTGTCGGATTTCGCAAACCACGAGTGCTCCGGACCGGAGGCTGTCGAAGTGGTTGGCGAGCATATATTTCCATGCCTTTCCGCCATCGAGGTTCTGGAGCTGTCGTTTTCTTCCATCTACAACCTTTCCGTTTCTTACGATCCATTCGGGGGTGTTCCGAATGATGTAGAGGGCTTTCCGGCTCCACGGCGCATTTTCTTTCTGTATCTTCAGGGCGAGTCCTTCCCAGTCTTCTCCCGCGGAGGAAACCGTGAAGACGCTGTCTGGCAGATTCAGCATCTCCCTGAGATAGTCGCGCAAGCGTTCTCCTCTCCTTCTCGCCAGTCGCTTGTTGAGCTTGGTGTTACCTTCCGGCGAAGCTGCCGAAAGGATCTTGATATGCTGCAGCACCGTGTTGGGGTTGTCCCCGATGCTTCTGATCCCCTGCTTGAGGGTTTCAAGCTTGGCGGCATTATCCATATAGGAGAGTTCTAATAATGAATAGCCTGAGCGATAATAGAGCGTAGTCCGCAAGCTATCGCTAACCGTTCCGGCGTATGCGTTTGCCACCAGGGTAGTGGGCAGTAGCATTACCATTACTATTTTTTTCATCATATATCATCATCGTTATGAGTTTATAATTCTAATCGTTCTTGTTTGAGTCTTACCTGTCTTCTTATCAAAAGATAGACTTGGGGTTTGATACAGTTGTACGTTAACTGTTGCGAAAAGCCACGTTTACTGCGATACAGTTGTACGTTAACTGTATCAGATGACTGAAATAAATCCTAAAAAAGTCTTTTTAGTGTTGTTTGCTTTAGCTAAAATTGCACAAATATACCCTTTTTGACTATAAAATAAGAAATATTGACTATAATTTATTAATAAACATTAAAATAGAGTTTGAAATTATTGCGAATTGAACAAATTATACTACCTTTGCAGCGCTAAAGTTAACGTACAACTGTTGCACAAAATCACGCTTTTTCTATCCCTTTTCTTCCTTTTGTTTGGTTAATCAAGAAAAAAGCGATACCTTTGTAACTTAAATAACTAAAAAAGCATTTTTTAAACAACAAACGATATGATGAAGTTTTCATTCTTTAGCCGAATCAAGAAATTCGTAGCAGACACACGCAAGAAATCAAAAGGTATTACATTAGGAGAGTTTACCAGAAGCTATGCGGATGAAAGACGCAAGGAAGGAGAGAAAATATATGAGGGAAGATGCGGCAGCGTACTAGGCATGCTGAAGCACCTGGAGACCTTCGGCGGAAGCGACATTCCGCTGAAAAAGGTGGATGTGGAAGCCGTCAAGCAGTTTATCGACTACCTACGCTCTGCCCACGACCTGCATAAAAACATGAAAGCACCCGGAAAACTATCCGACAGCACCATCCATCTGAAGGTGAATATCCTGAAATCGGTATTGAGGGAAGCCGTGAGACTGGGATTGCTGGATCAGAACCCGTTCGACCGGCTGCCAAGCAGCTACAGAATCCATCCACACTATAAGGAAAAGGAAACACTGACCATGGAAGATCTCATCACGCTGAAACAGACACCCTGCAAGACTCCACAATTAAAGGAGGCAGTATTGCTGAGCAGTCTTACAGGCCTCAGGAAAAGCGATATCCTGAGTCTGAACCATGACGACATCATAGAGATAGAAGGTACACCTTATATATATAAGAAGATCAGAAAGACGCAGCGCTGGCACAAGGTTCCGCTCTCCAACCTCGCCTACCAGATACTGCAGCAGCTGGAGAAAGACTGCCAAGAGCCGGGAGGCTACTTCTTCTCCCAGCTCTCATCCCACCATCTGAGCGAGCATCTGAAAGTATGGCTGGAGGACTGCCATATCACCTGCAAGCACTTCACCTTCCATTGCCTACGCCATACCTGCGCCTCGCTATTGCTGGCGCAGGGCACCGACCTATATACTATCTCCACACTGCTGGGTCATAGAAACATCAGTACCACGCAGCGCTATGCGCATATCTCAGAGAAAAGACTAGCCAGCGCCACTCATCTGCTGAGCCATGACCTTACGGCTGCCGTAGCCTGCTAAAAAGCTATGTAAATATTATTCTAAACGAATAAAAAACTTCTCAAACACCCGTAAAATGGGGGAAGAAGAGATTCTATTTTTTCCCTTAAGGGTTTTTATATTTTCCCTTAAGGAAAAAAAGATTTTTCCTTAAGGGTTTGAAAATATCTCATTAAGGGATTTTTACGAAGCATTTATCTTGTAAAGATAATGTAATAACAGTAAGACGAATACTCATGCCCATAGGGGGACTTCTATAGGTGCAGAGTAGTTACAAGATCATTTTTATAGGATAAAAAAGTATAATATCAAGCTAAAAGTTTGGACTTTCAAGATATTTACATTAACTTTGCAATCGGGTGTGGCAACTCAGCCTCACCCGATTTTTTTATAGATAAATATGAAGATACAACTGATTCGCATCATAGCGGCTGTCATCCTTTTGACTATCAGCTTTCCTCTGGCAACAGAAGCCAGAAGAGTGAAGGCTAAGGACGCCATCACAGACTCCGTGATGCAGCGTATCTTCTGTTATGCCCAAAAGATAGATACCACGGGAAGAGGAAGCCATTCGAGCTATGCCTACACCAAATTCCAGATGCGTACCAACAAGCGAAACGCCACCCTGGCTCTCGTTCCTACCATGTACGCCATCTCCTACGGAGCAGGCAGAAAGTTCATCAGCGAATTCTACAACCGCATCGAAGTGGATGAGAAGGGAGCACCTATCATCCACCGACTGCTCAATCTCAGTACCATTCCACACCGCAAAAGTACGATGAGCGCCGCGCTCAACTACATGACGCCGAATGTATATGGAGAAAACCTTTTTCAGGAGAACATCCTCTCCCCTTTCCATCGTTCCAACAGACGATACTACAAGTACTCCGTCACGCCACTGCTCTATGGTATGGCTCAGGTTTACGCCTACCCACGCATCAAAAATACCCAGCTGGTAGAGACCAGGGCAATCGTCCGCATCCAAAACGGACAGATTCAGATGTGCGACTTCGAGGGAGAATACGATATGACCCGTTTCTACATCTCCGTAACGATGGGCAAGAAAGGCTACAAGTCGCTGGGACCTGTCAAGTGTGACATGCGCGCCAACTTCAGTTTCATGGGCAATAAGATTACCGGTAAATACACCACTGTATATGATCTGCCAAAAGTTCTGGAAGATACCATCAAGAATAGCGCAGATACCGCCATGATGTCAAAAGTGCGACCTATCAAACTGAACACCGATGAGGAAATGATCTATCGCATCTATTACGACAGACAGGAAGAGCGAAAAAGGAAAGCCGCAGCACTGGGAGAAAAGAAGAAAGATTTCGCAAAAGATGTGCTCTGGGATATCGTGGGCGATAACCTGCTGAACAGAATTTCCAGCGACTTCGGCAAAAAGCAGCAGGGCTATTTCCGCATCGACCCATTGTTCAATCCATTATATATGGGATATTCGGAATCCAAGGGTGTGGTGTATAAGTTCAAGATCAACGGACAGTATGCCTTCAATGACAATATCCTGCTTTCTGCCGGAATAAAAGGCGGTTACAGTTTCCGCCAGCATCGTTTCTACTACAGTATTCCTGTCAGACTCAACTACAATACCCGTCATGAAGGTTATCTGCAGCTGGAAATCGGTAACGGCAACCGCATCAATACCAACAAGCTGGCTCGCCAGGCGTTGGGATACATGGATCCGAAAGACAGCATCGGAGGTTTCTCGCCAGCGGAGATACCTTCTCTTCTGATGGGAAAATCCACCTTTACGGAATTCAAGGATAATTACATGCGACTCACCAACCACTGGCGCCTCTCCCCACATTGGGCGATGGAACTGGGAATGGTAGCGCACAACCGCATTGCCATCCGTCCGGATTTCTATCAATCCATAGGCTATCCGGATAAATACAAGTCTGTGGCTCCTGCCATCGGAATAGAATGGAGACCTAAAGCAGAGAAAGGCATCGTGCTGAAACTCGACTATGAGCAAGGTTTCAAAAACCTGCTGGGCAGCAACATCGACTACGGAAGAGCCGAGTTTGATGCCCAGACGATTCTCTATTCTTCCCGCAGACAATCGTACTCGATGCGTTTCGGAACAGGTTTCTATACCCGAAGAGGTGCACACTGGGACTTCGTAGATTACACCAACTTCCACGACAACAATATTCCGGGAGGCTGGAACGATGAATGGTCGGGCGATTTCGAACTACTGTCGTCCTACTGGTATAATGCCAGCAACTATTACCTGCGTGCCAACTTCACCTATGAATCTCCGATGATTCTTGCCGCCTGGCTTCCGCTGATAGGCAGATATGTAGAATCTGAAAGACTCTATACCAGCGGTCTGGTGGTAAAACACCTCTACCCTTATACAGAATGGGGGTATGGTGTAAGCACGCGTCTGATATCGCTCGGCTTCTTCGCAGCATTCAGACAGGGAAAGTTTGATGGCATAGGCTGCCGCTTCGGCTTCGAACTTTTCAGAAACTGGTAGAATCCTTTACGGGATATTCCCCTATCAATCAAGAAATAAAAAGAACAATATATGAATTCACAACTCACCGTTTACAAGGCAAGTGCGGGCTCGGGTAAGACCTTTACCCTTGCCCGCGAATACATGACCCTGGTGATAGACAATCCCCACGCCTATCGCACCATCCTGGCTGTAACCTTTACCAACAAGGCTACAGAAGAGATGAAACTGCGTATTCTCGGACAACTCTATGGCATTGCCCACGAGCTGCCCGAATCAGATCAGTATCTGGTACAGATACATGCCGCACTCCCCCATCTTTCGGAAAAACAGATCAGAAAGAATGCGGAAGAGGCTTTGCGCCTGCTCATCCATAACTACAACTATTTCAGAGTAGAAACCATCGATACCTTCTTTCAGAGTGTCTTGCGAAATCTGGCACGAGAACTCGACCTCACAGCCAACCTGCGTATCGGGCTGAACGATTATCAGGTGGAACAGCAAGCTGTGGATGAACTGATAGAAAGTCTGGAAAGCACCGACAAACTGCTTTTCTGGATTATGGATTACATCAAGGAAAACATCGCAGACGACAAGAGCTGGAATGTAATTGGTCAGATCAAGTCGTTCGGTGAGCACATCTTCCGTGATTATTATAAGGAGCACGCCGACGAGCTGTCAAAACGAATGGAAGAAGAAGGCTTCTTCGAAGCATTCAAAGACAAGATGAAGGATACCCGAAACCAGGCTAAAGAAAAATTCGAAGAAATCGCAGCTTCCTTTTTCGATGCGCTGGAAGAGGAAGGATATTCGGCTGATGACCTCAACAACAAGACAAGGGGTATCTGGAGCTACTTCAATAAATTGAGAAACGGAAAATACGGAGACGATGACGTCAAAAACATGACTTTAGCAAAATGTTTGGATAATCCGGAAAACTGGGTCAAGAAGTCGGAAGTCAAGAACAATTCTCCACTCTATCAGCATGTGGTGAACGTTCTACATCCTATCCTCCAGGTCTCGGAAAAGCACCGCCATATGCTCGAAAGAATGTACAAGAGCGCCAACCTCACCATCAAGCACCTCAACCAGCTGCGCCTCTTGGGCAGCATAGACAAGAAGGTGAGAGAAATGAACCAGGAGGCTAACCGCTTCCTGCTCAGCGACACACAGACATTGCTTCACTCACTCATCCAAGGCAGCGACTCACCTTTCATCTTCGAGAAAATCGGTACCCAGCTGAACCACGTGATGATAGACGAGTTTCAGGATACCAGCACCATACAGTGGAAAAACTTCAAGGTGCTGCTGGAAGAAACGATGAGCCGCGAAGATGCAGGCAACCTGATTGTAGGAGATGTAAAACAGAGTATCTACCGCTGGCGCTCAGGCGACTGGCGACTTCTCAACAACATAGAAGATCAGTTTGAGAATCCGAAGAAACAACTGGATGTAGAGACCCTTGCCACCAACTATCGCTCAGACCGCAATGTCATCAACTTCAACAATGCCTTCTTCGTAGAAGCTGCCCAGCAGGAATATAACGAACTGGCAGAAACGATACCCGAAACAGCCAAGCAACTGCTTACTGCCTATGCCGATGTAAAGCAGGAAGTTCCGGAGAAGAAAAAGGTGCAGGGATATGTGGAGGTGCGACTCCTCAAGACACAGGAAGAGGACGATGAAAATGATGCAGAAAATAAAGAAGACCGCATGATGCAACTCTGTCTGCAGACAGTAGATGAGTTGACAGCACGTGGTGTTCCCACCCACCGTATCGCTATCCTCGTGCGCAACAACCGCACCATCCAGGATATCGCAGCCTACTTTATGGAGCATTCAGACTATGAGATGGTTTCAGACGAAGCATTCCGCCTCGACGCTTCGCAGGCAGTACAAATACTCATCACAGCCCTGAAGCTGCTGATGCACCCTGCCGACGATATAGCCCGCGCCACACTCTTGAAGTTTGCCCATACTTATCTGGATGATGAAAAGGTGGTTGAACTGATCACAGAGAATCGACAGAAATTGCTAGAGATGCCTCTACTCGACCTGACCGAAAGACTGTTTACGGAACTTCACCTTGGCGAGATAGAAGATATGAAAGTGCAAAGTGCCTACGTATGTGCCTTCTACGACAAGTTGAATTCCTTCCTGACAGACAACAGCAGCGACGTCGAGGCGTTTCTCCAGGAATGGGAAAACAATCTCCACGAAAAAAGCATCCATAGTGACGGCATCGAGGGCATCCGACTCATCACCATCCACAAGAGTAAGGGACTGGAATTCGACCATGTCATCATGCCATACTGCGACTGGCAGCTGGAGAAAGCCAATACCATCTGGTGTACCCCTCAGGAAGCTCCTTACAACGAACTGCCTCTGGTACCTGTAGATTTCAGTGCCAAACAGATGAAAGGAAGCATCTATGAAGATGACTACCATCACGAGCATCTGCAGAACATCGTAGATAATCTGAACCTGCTCTATGTGGCATTCACCAGAGCCAGTCATAATCTCTATGTCTTCGGCAAACGCGCATCTACCGCCTACCGTTCGGGAATCATCGAAAAATCACTGGAAACTGTTGCTGAGAAGCTGAAGCAAAATGCAGAGAAAGAAGCATACGAAATGCTTACCGACGCGGTAAATGTAGAGTTGGAAGGCATCGGTACAGACAGCAAGACCAACGACATCATCTTTAAATATGGCGAACCGGTGGTACCCAAGCAAAAAGTAAAGATGGAGATGAAAATCAACAGAAATGTCTTTACCATGCCTGCAGAAATGATGCAGATAGATATCAATGTATCACCTAAGCTGCCAGAGTTCAGACAGAGTAACAAGAGCCGCGATCTCATCAAAGGAGACGAACAGGAAGAACAGCAGAAATTCTATATCAAGATGGGTACGGTACTGCACAGTCTCTTCTCTACCATCCGCACAAGAGATGATATTGAAGGAGCACTGAAACAGCTGGAACTTGATGGAGTTCTCTACGATGAAAACATCTCGCGAGACAGAGTTGAGAAGATGATTCGCAAACGTCTGGAATCAGACAAGGTAAGCGACTGGTTCTCTGACCGATGGAATGTTTTCAACGAGTGTTCCATCATCAGCACAGACAAGGACGGAAACATGGTAGAGCATCGCCCAGACCGAGTGATGAAAGATGAGCACGAAACCGTGGTGGTAGATTTCAAATTCGGTAAACCGAAGCCGGAGTACCACGACCAGATAAAAGGCTATATGAAGCTGCTCGAAAGTATGGGGCATGCTCATGTCAAGGGATACCTCTGGTATGTTTATCCGAACAAAATAGAAGAAGTATTATAGATGAATAAAAGAAATGCAAAGATAATAAAAAACAATATACAATGAAAGCATTCTTGAAAACAGTAGCCCAGGATATGCTGGCAAAATACGGCACCAACATGAGCGACATCGCAGTGGTTTTTCCAAACAAGCGTGCAGCGCTCTTCCTCAATACCTATCTGGCGCAATTGGCCGGCAAGCCGATCTGGACTCCCACATACATCACCATCAGCGACCTCTTCCGCCGGCACTCCGACCTGAAGGTTGCTGACCCAATCAAGTCTATCTGCGACCTGCACAAGGTATTCGTAGCATGCACAGGCATTGATGAGACCCTCGACCACTTTTACGGTTGGGGGCAGCTCCTCCTTGCCGATTTTGACGATGTAGATAAGAACATGGTAGATGCCAAACTGCTCTTTGCCAATCTGAGTGACATCCATGAACTCGACGATGTTTCTTATCTCACAGACTATCAGAAAGCAATGATCAAGAAATTCTTCAGCAATTTCTCTGATGATCACAATACAGAACTGAAGAAGCGATTCCTGCAGTTATGGTCACATTTCTACGACATCTACGTAGGATTCAACCAGAAACTTGCCGAACAGCAACTGGCTTATGAAGGAGCACTCTACCGCAAGGTAGTAAACGATGAAGATATAGACTTCCATTACAAGAAGTATCTCTTCATCGGTTTCAATATGATGCAGATAGTAGAACAGACACTATGCGACCGACTGATGAAACAGGGCAAAGCCCTTTTCTACTGGGATTACGACAAGTACTATATGGAGGGACAAAATGAAGCCGGCCACTACATCCGTCAGTATCTGAAGCACTATCCCAACGAACTTGCCAGCTATCCGCAGAAAGACATCTACGACAACATGTCGAAGAACAAGGATATCACCTACATTTCTGCACCAACAGAGAACATCCAGGCCAGATACGTAAACGCCTGGCTCAAGGAGCACAACCGCTACAAGATGGGGCGCAATGTAGCCATTGTTCTGAGCGACGAAAACCTCTTGCAGAGTGTGATACATTCACTTCCGGAAGAGGTGAAAAGCGTCAATATCACGATAGGCTATCCTTTGCAGCAAACACCTTTCTACAGTCTCATCCAGCAGCTCATCCAGTTGCAGGGAACAGGTCATCCACAGCATAGCGAGACCTACCGTCTTCATTATGTGCTCACAGCATTGCGCCATCCCTATACAAGATTCATCAGCTCTCGATATGCCGACCTGCTTGAAAAGCTGGAAGAGCAGAAACGCTTCTACCCATCGCGCGATTTCCTCAGCATAGATGGAGACGAAGGGCTCTCTCTGCTTTTCAGAAACCTGGAAGAACAGACGGCAGAAGCCACGCAAAGCAGCTACAACAAGCAGCTCATCAGCTACTTGCTTGATATTCTGCGCATGATAGGAACCCAGGCAAAGGATTTGAATGATCCGCTATTCCACGAATCACTCTATCGCACCTATACCCTACTCAACCGCCTGCAGGAACTCATCACATCCGGCGACCTAGAGGTAGATACCATCACTCTGGAACGACTGATACAGCAGCTCATCCAGACCACAAGCATACCATTCCATGGCGAGCCGGCAGAAGGAATACAGGTTATGGGTGTACTCGAAACCAGAAACCTCGATTTCGATCATATTCTGGTTCTATCCTGCAACGAAGGCAAAATTCCAAAGGGCGTGAACGATTCTTCATTCATCCCTTACTCCCTGCGCAAGGCTTACGGTCTCACCACCGTAGAAAACAAGGTAGCCATCTTTGCCTACTACTTTCACAGTATGTTGCAGCGTGCCCACGACATCACGCTTACCTACAACAATGCTACGGAAGATGGTCAATCGGGCGAGATGAGCAGATTCATGCTCCAGCTGATGGTAGAAAGTCAGCATCCTATCGTTCGCAAGACCCTCATCGCTGGTCAGAAACCCCTTCGCCCGGCATACGACGAAGAGCCAAAGACCGAAGAAGTGATGAAGGTACTTGACGACGTAAGAATGCTCACACCTACTTTTCTCAATACATACCAGAGATGCCAGAAGCAGTTCTATTATAAATATGTAAAGGGATTGCTGGAACCGGATGAAATTGATGAAGACGAAGTAGATAACCGCATCTTCGGAAACATTTTCCATCGGGCAGCCGAACTCTTCTACTATGGCTTTGCCAGCAAGAGCGATATCCAGACAGATGAGAAAGGAAAGCAGCAGCTCATCCGCCCAATCGTCATCACTGCAGACATCCTGGACCAGGCGATGAAGGATAAGATGCTGGTAGATAGACTGGTAGATCAGGCCTTCAGAGAAGAGCTCTTCAAGGTAGGCAACAACGACTATCATCCGAAATACAACGGTCTGCAACTCATCAACAAGGAGGTAATAGCCAGCTATTTGCGACAGCTCATCTCCATAGACAGACGCCAGACACCATTTACCATCATCGGTATGGAATTGGTAGTTTCAGATACACTGAATGTCAATACAAGCAGGGGCGAAAAGCAGTTCAAGATCGGTGGTTTCATCGACCGTCTGGATGCCATTTCTCCTATATCGAACATCTCTGAACGCATCAGAGTCATCGATTACAAGACGGGAAGAGCACAGACAACCCATCCCAAGGATATAGATGAGATGTTCTCGGCAACTCCCCAGGCACTGAGCAAGCATACGGATTATTATCTGCAGGCTTTCCTCTACTCGATGATCATCAAGAACAGCAAAAGATACAATTCAGCACAGGATCCCGTATCACCAGGCTTGCTGTTCATACAGAATGCAGGTGCAGAAGACTACGACCCAACCCTTAAACTAGGCAGGGAAAAGATAGAAGATATCACACCGTATGAAGAAGACTTCATGGCGCATCTCCGCAGTCTGATTGCCGACATCTACAATCCCGCATTGCCACTGCGTCCTACCAGCGACAAGAAACGCTGCGAGTATTGTCCGTACGCCGGACTATGCAAATAGGTATTGCAGAATGTTAAAATGAGAAATATTTGGGAGCAAAATTTGTTTCTTCAAATATTTCTCTGTATTTTTGCAGTAGAGAGAGCACACTACGCAATCACGCAAGAGTTTCTCTCGACAGAAAATTGTATCATAAACATCATTCATGAATTAAAAGACCCAAAGGAGATATGACAGAGAAAGAAATCAATAAGTTGGTAAGCGATAACATCAACTACGTAAAATCGGTAGCCAACCACTATCGTGGTAATGGTGTTGACTTCGATGACTTGGTTAGCGAAGGAACTTTGGCGATGCTCACGGCAGCTCAAAAATACGATGCCGAACGCGGTTCGCAGTTTGTGGCTTATGCATCCCCTTTCATTCGCAAGGCGATGCAGCAGACAATCGACAAGCAGGCAGCACTCTATCGTGTACCAAAGGATCAGAAAAAGCATGCTCCACGCAATGCTGCAAAAGCTGTTTCCATCGATGCCCCTATCAGTGAGGGAAACAAGTACACCCTACTCGACATCCTTATCAACAAGGATGCCCAGCCGGCAGACGACAATACTGCTTTCACCCAGATGCTCAACGACTTGGAGCGTTGCGTTGGAGAACTGGAAGAACGAGACCGCATAGTTATCTCTAAGTTCTATGGTATAGGAATGGCACATGAAACACTGGCAGAAATAGCAGAAGACCTGCAGCTGAAGCGAGAGCGTGTGCGCCAGATCAGAGACAAGGCGATACGCCAGATATCAAAGAATACAACCAGTAAGGTGCTCAAGCATTTTCTAAGAAAATAAAGTCTGATGATGATTTCTCTTAAATGCCAGCGAATATAGATTGTAATACAAAATAAAAATGGCTGTACAAGAAACTGTCCTGTACAGCCATTTTTATATGAGCGGTATTGCTTGCTTCTATAAGACGCAGTTATTTATGCTGTGAATGTTCGAGGCGATACTGACGTGGAGTTATGCCCAGACGCTTGTAAAAGTTTGCATAGAAACTTTGACGAGTGCTGAATCCAGCCATCTCACTGATATCTTCCACGCTCATCTTTGCGTAGCGCTTATCTGTGAGCAGCGACATTGCATCGTTCACACGATAGTCATTAACCAACTCTGAATAATTCTTGTGGAATCGAGTTGCACACACTGCTGAAATATAACGAGAGTTCGTGCTCAGGTCCTCAGCCAACTTCTTAGAGTTGTACTCAGGATCCTTGTATTTTCTCTCCGTTACAATCAGACGGATAATCTCATCACGGAGGCGGTCTTTAGTCTCCTCACTCAGCAAGGTTTGATATCTTGCTGACTTCTCTTTTTTGGGTTGAATGTTATACTTAGCCATAATGCGTAATAAATTAATACAACAAAGATACGGCAAAATTATTAAACTACCAAATTTTTTGGCACTTTTTTGAAAAAAACTATAAAAATAATTGTCTATCTCGAAAATTATTCCTAATTTTGCATACAGATACATTATTAATATAGAAATTTTAAACATTAAATATAGAAAAGTTCAACGTTCGTATGAAGCAAATTATATGGTTTGTTAAGACTTATGCTACGTTTGTAGTATTGTTTGTTTTGCAGAAGCCGCTGTTCCTCTTTTTGGAAAAGGGTTCTGCCACACAACCTGTCGACAATATCTTCACGGAGTTGCCTGCCGTTATCTGGCATGGACTTCCACTCGATTTATCGATGGCTGGTTACTTATCTGTGATTCCTGGTTTTCTTTCCATTGCCGTGGTATGGCTGAAAAGAGACCTGGTTAAACCAATTATGAACATCTACTTCATAATTGCCTCACTTTTCATCACTTGCAGTTTCCTGCTTAACGCAAGTCTTTATCCATACTGGAAGTATCCATTGGACAGTACTCCACTCTTCTACTTCTTCACATCACCGGCTGATGCCATCGCCAGTGTAAGCATCTGGCAAGTGATTCTTTCAATTGTCATATTGATAGTTCTGACCATTGGAGTTTGGTTCACATTGCGAATGCGAGGCGAGAAACGCCAGCAATACAGTCGCTACAGCTACGGATATGGAGGATTCGGAAGTGGTAAAAGAAACCGATTCGATGATTTCGACCGCCATCGTGGTCGCACATCCATCATACTCCTCCTGCTCACAGGCTTACTCTTCTTGCCTATCAGAGGTGGTATCACCGTTTCTACGATGAACACGGGACAGGCATACTACAGCCAGAACGCCTATCTGAACCACTCAGCCGTGAATCCGCTGTTCAGCCTCCTAGAATCGATTACTCACCAGGAAGACTTCGCCTCACAGTATCGCTTCATGAAAGATAAAGAGGCTGACAAGATATTCGCTACGATGACAAGTACAAGCGATGAGAACACCTACCCTTTACTCAATGAGGCAACCTTCAAGAAGGGAACTCCTGATATTCTCATTGTCATCATGGAAAGTTTTGCCAGCGACATCATGCCATCCATGGGCTCATACAAGGATGTAGCCGTATGCCTGGATTCCATCGCCCAGCAGAGTATTCTATTTACAAGATTCTATGCCAACAGTTTCCGCACGGACAGAGGTATGGTTTCCATATTGAGCGGCTATCCTGCACAGCCCACAACCAGCATCATGCGCTATCCACGCAAGACTAGTCAGTTGCCATCCATAGCCCGCAACCTGGCGAAATACAAGAATTACAAGACCACCTATTATTATGGTGGAGATGCAGATTTCTGCAACATGCGCTCTTATCTTGTTTCTCAGGGTTACCAGCATATCATTTCTGATGCCAACTTCCCGATAGAAGACAAGCTGAGCAAATGGGGTGTGCCAGACCATATCCTGGCAGCCAGAATGATGGAAGATATCAAGGCACAGCAGAATGAGAAGCGTCCTATGCTGAGAATATTGCAGACTTCCAGCAGCCACGAGCCTTTCGAGGTGCCTTACCACAGATTGAAAGACAAGCGTCTGAATGCTTTCGCCTACACCGACAGCGTAATGGGTGCTATCGTCAGGGAATACCGCAAACTGCCAAGATGGAAGAATACGCTTATCGTGTTCGTACCAGACCATGTGGGAGGTTACAAGGAAAATCTGAACGATCACGACCGTAGCCGTTACCAGATTCCACTCATCCTGGCAGGTGGAGCTATCTCGCGCCCTATGAAAGTGGGCATCATCGGTTCACAGCATGACATTGCAGCCACCCTGCTCGGTCAGCTGGGAGTAGAGCACAGGGAATTCACTTTCAGTAAGAACATGATGAGTGATGCCACACCTAAATTCGCATTCTTTGCGGTGAACGATGCATTTGGTATTGTTTCAGAAGAGAACTCGCTCATCTACGACAACAGAGCCAAGCGAATCGTATATGATAAAGGCGAAAAAGGCTTTAATCTGAAACGAGGTCAAGCCTATCTCCAGAAGCTATACGATGACTTAGCCAAGAAATAGGCAACATCTTGAATGACAGTAAAAAAGAGAATATAAATATCAACAAAAATAGTAAAGGCAACAATGCTAGAACTCATTCATTATCTGGAACAGATAGATACAACGATATTGCTATTTTTCAATGGCATGCACAGCGAACTATTCGATTACTTTATGGTTTTGGTGAGCAACCGATTCACATGGGTTCCATTTTATGCAGCGTTCATCTTCGTGATGATTAAGAATTTCCACTGGAAGGTAACGATAGTCACTATTCTAGCAGTAGCGCTCCTCGTATTGCTCTGTGACCAGACAGCATCAGGCTTACTCAAGCCATTGGTAAGACGTCTCCGTCCAAGCAACCTGGACAACTCCATATCCTATATGGTACACGTGGTTGATGGATACCGGGGCGGCAGATACGGATTTCCGTCCTCCCACTCCGCCAACTCGTGGGGAGTAGCCATATTCGCCATGTATCTGGTAAGAAACAGAAAGCTGAATATATTCCTGGCGTTCTGGGCTGCACTGGTAACATATTCTCGTGCCTATCTGGGAGTACATTATCCTGGCGACTTGCTGGTAGGAGTTTTTATTGGCTTCGTCATGGCATCGATTGTATTCTATGCCTATAACCGTTGGGCAAGATCATACACCAAGGAATTTCAGAACGGCAAGAAAAAGATCCAGTATGATTATCTCCCCATATCAGTAGGACTGATCAGCATAGCAACAATGTTTACTACAAGTCTGATCATGCTTTTCACATCCTAAAGAAAGTAATATTTTCAAAACATCAATAATTAAAAGATCAAGATTATGAAGAAACTTACATTGATGGCTATTGCCATGGGTATGCTTGCCTTCACAGCATGCACAGAAAAGAAACCAGCTGCAGCCCCTGCAACTCAGGCAGAAGAGGTGGTTACAGACTCAGCATTCCAGCAGGCTGTTGCTGGTGAATACAAGAGTGCTGACGGAAAGCGCATCATTACTGTCAACGCAGACTTTACTGTAAAGACCACTGGTCTTGACAAGGACTACTTCAAGTGGGATATGGATGTCAAGCCACAGGGTCCATCTGCCAACATCAACCTCATCCGCAAGGGTCTCGATGCAGAAGTAAAGGATATGGTATCTGTTGATACCGAAGAAGGAACTCTCATCGTTAAGAACGAGACTTACAGAAAGGCAGTAGAAGAGAAGAAGTAATTCTTCCATCTGAAACATATTCATCATAAGTTGAGCGCCTCCACACCATTGTGGAGGCGCTTTCTTTGCATGTGGGGGCGCTTTCTTTAACTGTTATTCACCATATTTTTCCCCTCAGGAAACATTTTTTCTTACTTTCCTACATTTCTTCTTAAATTTCGAGCCTAAGAATTTCCGTACTTATAATAAAATTTGTATCTTTGCACCATCAAACGAGAAAAATACTGGTTTTAGAAAATAATAAAGTAATTCTATAGAATATGGCAATTAATGAAGAAAACAAAATCGAGGAGAAAACAAAGAGCATCTCTTTCGTAGAACAGTTGGTTGAGGAAGACCTCAAGGAAGGTAAGAACGCTGGTCGAATCCAGACCCGTTTCCCACCAGAGCCTAACGGCTACCTTCACATCGGTCATGCCAAGGCCATCTGCATGGACTTCGGTGTAGCCGAAAAATACAAGGGTGTCTGCAACCTCAGATTTGATGACACCAACCCAAGTAAGGAAAACAACGAATACGTAGAAAATATCCTCCAAGACATCCAGTGGCTCGGCTTTAAGTGGGGCAACATCTATTATGCTTCAGACTACTTTGAGAAGTTGTGGGAGTTTGCTGTATGGATGATCAAGAAGGGACATGCTTATGTCGACGAGCAGACTGCTGAGGAAATTGCAGCCCAGAAGGGTACTCCTACTACCCCTGGTACTGCCAGCCCATATCGCGACCGTCCTATTGAGGAAAGCCTTGCTCTCTTTGAGAAAATGAACACTCCTGAGGCTGTAGAAGGAAGTATGGTACTTCGTGCGAAGCTTGACATGGCTAATCCAAACATGCACTTCCGCGACCCAATCATGTACCGCATCATCCAGACTCCTCACCACCGTACAGGTACCAAGTGGCACGCTTATCCAATGTACGACTTCGCACACGGACAGAGCGACTATTTCGAGGGTGTTACCCACTCTATCTGCACCTTGGAGTTTGTTCCTCACCGTCCACTCTACGACAAGTTCATCGACTTCCTGAAGGAGAAGGATGGCAGCGATGACGTATTGAACGATAACCGTCCTCGCCAGATTGAGTTCAACCGCTTGAATCTCACTTATACAGTAATGAGTAAGCGTAAGCTCCATACTCTGGTAGATGAGCACCTGGTAAATGGATGGGATGATCCTCGTATGCCTACACTTTGCGGTATGCGTCGCCGCGGTTATTCACCAGAAAGTATCCGCATGTTCATCGACAGCATCGGCTATACCAAGTTCGATGCCCTCAATGATATGGCTCTTCTGGAGGCTTCAGTTCGTGAGGACTTGAACAAGAAGGCTTGCCGTGTAAGTGCCGTACTCGACCCAGTGAAACTCGTCATCACCAATTATCCAGAGGGTGAGAGCGAGGAGATGGAGGCAATCAATAACCCAGAGAACGAGGCAGATGGCACACATACCATTACCTTCTCAAAGAACCTCTGGATTGAGCGTGCCGACTTTATGGAGGATGCTCCAAAGAAGTTCTTCCGTATGACTCCTGGAAAGGAAGTTCGCTTGAAGAATGCCTATATCGTGAAGTGTACAGGCTGTACCAAGGACGAGAACGGTGTCATCACAGAGATTCAGGCTGAATACGACCCTATCAGCAAGAGCGGAATGGAAGGTGCCAACCGCAAGGTAAAAGGTACTCTTCACTGGGTATCTGCTGACCACTGCGTAAAGGCAGAAGTACGCGAGTACGACCGTCTCTTCGCCATCGAAAACCCATCTGCTGACGAGCGCGACTTCCGTGAATTGCTCAACCCAGAGAGCTACCACGATTTCAAGGAATGCTATGTAGAGGAGTATGCTGCAACCAAGAAGCCGGGAGAGTATCTCCAGTTCCAGCGCATCGGTTACTTCATGGCTGACCTCGACACAACAGACGAGAAGCCAGTATTCAACAAGACAGTGGGCTTGAAGGATACCTGGGCAAAGCAGAATAAGTAATATAATTAATAATTATGAATACAGCAGATCTTTTTCTTTGGATTCTGGATAACTTGAATTATTGGGTGGTTGCACTGTTTATGGCTATCGAAAGCTCTTTCATTCCTTTCCCATCTGAGGTGGTTGTTCCACCTGCAGCCTGGAAAGCTATGGATCCGAACAGCGGAATGTCGTTTATTCTGGTCATCGTGTTTGCTACCATCGGTGCAGACCTGGGTGCCCTCATCAACTACTATTTGGCTAAATGGGTAGGTCGCCCTATCATCTATCGCTTTGCTGATAGCCGAATCGGTCACATGTGCCTGATCGACCGCCAAAAGGTGGAAGTAGCTGAAGAGTATTTCCGCAAGCATGGTGCAGCCTCTACCATTTTTGGAAGATTGGTGCCAGCCGTTCGCCAGCTCATCAGTATTCCTGCAGGACTTGCAGGAATGCACGTGGGCAAGTTCCTGCTCTACACCACTATCGGTGCAGGTGTATGGAACACTGTTTTGGCAACCATCGGATGGGGTATCTACAAATACACCGATTACAAGACGACTCATGACGTTTATCAACAGGCTGTACAATATAGCCACGAGATTGGTTATGTCATCTTAGCATTGGCTGTAGTCATCGTAGCCTTTATTGCCTATAAGGGCATCAAGAAGAAATAAACTTCTTTCAGAAGCACATATATACAAAAAAACTCTCCATTGGGGTTCAACCTTCAATGGAGAGTTTTTTTGTATATATAGATATCAATCATTACTTCTCACTACCAGAGAAAATCTTGATTCGCTGTTCCTCAGACAATTTGCAGATAAGCAACGTTCCGTCTTCCTCTGCTACAATATAGCCATCCAGGCCCTGGATAACAACCTTCTTCTCATTCATGGTATGAACGATATTGTTCTTGGATTCCACCATCTGGATATTATCTCCAATCAGTGCATTGCCATACATATCCTTATGGCTCTGTGCCAGGAGGCTTCCCCATGTACCGAGGTCACTCCATCCAAAGTCGGCAGGCATCACGAAGATTTCCTCCGCTTTCTCCATGATAGCATAGTCAACAGAGATATTCTCGCACTCAGGATAACGCAGATCAATTTCAGCCTGTTCCTTGTCTGTACCATAAATACTGCGCATGCTCTCGAAAATCTTGGCAATGCTTGGCTGGTAAACACGGAAGGCATTGACGATGGTTGCGGCACTCATCACGAAGATACCGGCATTCCAAAAGAAACTCTTATCTTGAACATATTGAGTAGCTGTCTCCAAATTTGGTTTTTCCCTGAACTGATCAACACGGAAGATTTCCTTGTTACGGGCTGAAGGGGTACGGAGATCTGCCTGAATATAGCCATAACCTGTCTCTGGGCGGGTAGGCTTCATTCCCAAAGTAACAATACTGTCAGTCTCACCAGTAAACTTCAAGGCAGATGTTATCACTCTTCTGAATTCGTTGGCATTGGTAACGATATGATCAGAAGGAGATACAACAATATTTGCATGAGGATCCTTTTCCTTGATTCGCCAACTGATATAGGCGATGCAAGGAGCTGTGTTTCTTCTGCATGGTTCCTGCAGAATATTACCCTCAGGAATCTCAGGCAACTGCTCGTGAACCAGGGCTGCATACTTTTTATTGGTTACTACCCAAACATTCTCCGGGTCACAGACACCCTCAAAACGATCGAATGTAAGCTGTAAAAGTGTACGACCTGTTCCTAAGACATCAATAAACTGCTTAGGCTTGTCCACGGTACTCATAGGCCAGAATCTACTGCCTACTCCACCTGCCATAATTACCAAATGATTATTTTTATGAGCCATATTTATACCTTTTTATATAATATTCCGCAAAAGTAATAAAAATAATTGGTTTAAACAAATAAAGGATGGAAAATTATTCCATCCTTTACCATATTTTGAAAAAACTCGTGTTATTCGAGCACTTCCCGTATCCCAGTATCAATGCAAAACTTAGAGCTTTCCAAGTTCAGCCTTCCAGTCAGCATAAGCCTCAAGATAAGCACTGCGATTTGCCTCATCAGGCTCAATTACCGCCAATTTCTTAAGAGATGCAAATGCCTCATCGTGATCCTTATAGATTCCGGCTCCGATACCAGCTCCCTTAGCTGCACCAGCACTACCATCGGTCTCGTAAAGTTCAATGGTTGCACCACTCACACCTGCCAGGGTATCACGGAACAGAGGACTGAGGAACATGTTTGCCTTTCCTGCATGAACCTTCTTGATATCCATACCCATCTGCTGCATGATCTCCATACCATAGCAGAAACTGAACACGATACCTTCCTGTGCAGCTCTTACGATATGGGCACGATTATGCTTGGTAAAGCTCAAGCCACGGATAGAACAGCCCACTTCACGATTTTCCAATACGCGCTCTGCACCATTGCCGAAAGGAATAATCTTCACGCCGTCGCTGCCAATAGGCACACCTGCTGCCAAATCATTCATATCTGCATAGCTTACATCTGGCGTGATGTTACGATGTACCCAAGCATTCAGAATACCTGTACCATTTATACAAAGCAACACTCCCAGACGGTCAAGTTCCGTTGTATAGTTGACATGTGCGAAGGTATTGACACGACTCTTTGGATCGTAATTGACATCACCGAGCACACCATAGACTACTCCGGAAGTTCCTGCGGTACTGGCAATCTCACCAGGATTGAACACGTTCAGGCTGACAGCATTATTAGGCTGGTCACCTGCACGATAAGAGATAGGTGTTCCCTCCTTCAGACCAAGTTCCTCAGCGGCAGCCTTGCAGACTACGCTCTGTACAGAGAAGGTAGGAACAATATCTGCGAGCATACTCTCATCGAATCCGAAATAATCAAGCAGGAACTTGGCTGGTTTCTTTGCCTTGAAGTCCCACATCATACCTTCAGAAAGTCCGCTGATAGTAGTCTGTGCCTCACCGGATAGTTTCATCGCCAGATAATCACCAGGGAGCATAATCTTATCTATCTTATCGAAAAGCTCAGGTTCATTCTCCTTAACCCACGCCAGTTTGGAAGCGGTAAAGTTACCTGGAGAATTGAGCAGATTACGCAAGCAGAGATCCTCACCTAAATCATGGAACGCTTTCTCGCCGTAAGGAACTGCACGGGAATCGCACCAGATGATAGATGGACGCAAAACCTGCTGGTTCTTATCCACACAAACCAGACCATGCATCTGATAGGAAATACCAATAGCAAGAATATCCTCACCTTTGGCACCACACTCCACCATAATCTTCTTGAGAGCCAACTTGGCATTGTCCCACCACATTTGCGGATTCTGTTCAGCCCATCCTGCCTTTACTGCCATGATAGGTGCTTCATGATCAGGATAGAATGCAGAAGCAACAATCTCACCACTATCTACATCTGTAAGAGATGCCTTTACAGAACTTGAACCCACATCAAAACCTAATAAATATCTTCTAGCCATTTGTCCGTTATTTAAAAATGTTTGTTATTACTAAACCTAAAGTATAGAAATGCATTTGATAGAAATGCTCATTCCATATTTCATTATACAATTATAATACGAACAAACTGACAGATTCCCCCATCACAATAGTTCGTTAATAATTCAATAATGTGCTAAGCAGCTATACGCTGTAAGCACGAGAGATCTTTGAAAATCTTGCTAATTAAAGTTCGGTTCG